>ENA-OQBL01000307-OQBL01000307.1-human-gut-metagenome-genome-assembly--contig:-NODE-307-length-27564-cov-4.396836_pt1 | contig 27564 bp, 35 predicted proteins | sample MGYA00242747_ERZ504553 | MGnify/ENA primary metagenome ERZ504553 (study PRJEB26092, sample SAMD00036240) | human gut metagenome | host: Homo sapiens | study: EMG produced TPA metagenomics assembly of...
GTGTTGGAAATAGTTAAGCGTCAAAATTATGCGTTGGGTTTTCGAAATTTGCCTGTTTGAGCCGAATGGCGAGTTGCAAATTTCGGAAGCCCGTTTTTAGCATAATTTTGACGCTTTAGTATTTCCCACCGACGGAACCTGAACAGGAACGGCTTCCTACTTTTTATGCAGGTCCGGGTAATCATGCCTTCCTGAATTAAATTCCTTCTTCTCTATGCCTTATCTTCCGATATCCTTTCTGCAATCCTCTTACCAAAAGTGTCAGGTATCGCAGTACTGCCTCGGTTGCAATCGAGAATACTACGAATAACATGATACACTTCGTTGACATTCCCGTAATTGCGAATAATTTCGGCAGGAAGATGATACATAAGATACAGCCGGTCAGGCATCCTCCCCAGACTACACCGCGGAAGATATTGACCGGTTTACAGATATTGAACAGGATGATGAATCCTACGATCAGAAGCAACATCGTTGCTGCTGTCGAGATATCTGTAGTATTTACATCAAATGTCTTACCGAATACGACCAGTGCGCCGACCATCAGTACATCGGTCAGGCCTGCCGGCAATGCCTTCAGGAATACATTGGTCAGGAAATGTCCCTGTATTCTTTCTTTATTTGGCTGGAACGCCAGGAAGAATCCAGGTACTCCGATCGTAAACATGCTGATCAGCGATATCTGGGATGGTTCCATCGGATAGGTAATCATCAGCACTACGGAGAATAAGGACAACAGGAAGGAGAAGATATTCTTCACCAGGAACAGACTGGCTGAACGCTGGATGTTATTAACCACCCGTCTTCCTTCCATTACTACCGACGGCATACATGCAAAGTTGGACTCCAGTAATACCACCTGCGAAGCCTGTACTGCCGCGTCACTTCCGGATGCCATGGCTACACTGCAGTCGGCATCTTTCAATGCCAGTACGTCGTTGACACCGTCTCCGGTCATTGCTACTGTCTTGCCCTGGTCTTTAAGGGCGTGTACGAATTTACGTTTCTGATCCGGTGTTACACGTCCGAATACTGTATAATTGGCAACCGCATCTGCAATCTCTGCATCACTGTGAAGAGTCGCTGCATCGACATAACGGTCTGCATTTGCAATTCCGGCTTCTTTTGCCACTTCAGAAACGGTCAGGGGATTATCTCCGGATATAACTTTCACTTCTACACCCTGTTCTGCAAAGTAAGCAAATGTCTCCGGTGCTTCTTTTCGGATTGGATTGGCAAGAAGGACATATCCAAGCGGCGTTACCTTGCCGGTCAGTGCTTTTCCGTCCAGTTCTCCGTCATACGTACCGAATACCAGCACACGGTTTCCTTTTCCTGCATACCCTTCAATCTCTTCTTTATATTTATCAAAATCATCTCTCAGCACGAATTCCGGTGCTCCAAGTACATGCACTTCCTCTTCGTATGTGACACCACTGTATTTGGTTGCGGATGTAAATGGAGTTACAGACTCAGCCTTTTTTCCTGTTCCTTCTTTAAAATATTCTTTTAACGCCTCCATAGTGATGTTATCACTGCTCATTGCTTTCGCAAAATCACCGAGCATTTTCGGAAGTTCCGGCATTTCATCTTTTTTATAATTGGATGTCGGGACCACATCCTTTACACTCATGTTCGTCTCTGTGATCGTTCCGGTCTTATCAACGCAAAGCACATTAACTCTTGCAAGGGTCTCAATACTCTTCATATCGTGAAGTAAAACCTTCTGTTTTGCCAGACGCATTGCACTGACTGCCATTGCCACACTCGCAAGAAGGTATAACCCTTCCGGAATCATACCAATCACAGCCGCCACCATAGAAGTAATACTGCTTCGGAATGGATCTCCGTTAAAGAAGAAGCTCTGCACGAACAGTATAATTCCGATCGGGATCAATGCGATACCGACAAATTTTACCAGTTTGTCAAGTGAACGGATCATTTCTGACTGCTCACCTTTCTGCATTGCTTTTGCTTCCAGTGTCAGTTTGGAAATGTAGGAATCCACACCTACTGCATCCAGTCTTGCATGACATTCTCCTGCCACAATAAAACTTCCCGACATCAGATGATCTCCCGGATTCTTGGTAATCTCATCTGATTCTCCTGTCAAAAGAGATTCATTGACCTGCACACTTCCATGTACCACTTCTGCATCAGCACAGACCTGATTTCCTGCTTTAAAGATTACAATATCATCCAGAACCAGACTCTCCGAATTGACCCGTGAAGTCTTTCCGTCTCTGACCACTGTTGCATGTGGTGCATTTAGCATATTTAATTTTTCCAGTGTCTTTTTGGAACGGATTTCCTGTATGATACCGATCAGTGTATTAAAAATGATAACCGGAAGGAATGTCAGGTTACGGAACGAGCCCACAATTATCAGAAGAATCGCCAGAACCAGAAAGATCAGATTAAAATATGTAAATACATTTTCCTTAATGATCTCTTCCGTTGTCTGCGCCGGAGGATCGACTGATATGTTGCCCCACCCGTCACGCCTGTGTTCTTCTGCCTGCGCCGACGTCAGGCCTTCCTCATAATCCGGCTCGTATCTGGTTGTCGGTGTACGTTCTATTTCATAATCACAGGCTTCTTCCTGCAGTTTTCGTTTTCGCCTGTCGTTTTTTTCATAGAGTTCCTCCTTATCAGCTGCATTCTACTGTTACATTCTGATTTTATCTATTATTTGTATTTAGTATACACCAGAATATGCCAATATTGTATTAACACTTTATGAATTCTGTATGTATTTTTGCTAAAAATGCAGTTCACATCTTCATGTAAACTGCATCTGCTTCCTCTATATACTCACATTTTCATCCGTATGAAGCAACGCACTTTTCGCAAGCTGATCCGCTTCTTCGTTATAATGATTTCCTGTATGCGCTGCGACTTTGCAGAAAGATATCTTTATCTGCTCTGCTGCTTCCTGCATATGTGCCGCATACTTGCTGGTAAGCGGTGTCTTGGCCCGCCACACACCTGTCACCCATTTTTCCACACCTTCGTAATCATAACGGATCTCTACTGCCGGATACTCATGCTCTTTCGCCCATTGCACTGCATTCATTGCGCCGAGCATCTCTCCTGCTACATTACGGATTTTTACGCCTTCCGGATCACAACCGCTTCCGGATTTTCTGAATTCTTCTCCGTCCGGTGTCAGGATCACACAGCCAAATGCATATCTTCCGATGCTTTTTTCAAAGCTTCCGTCTACATAGGCAATCACCATATTTTCCGGCACTTCAACAATTCCTGCTGCTTCTTTTTCTTTATCCTTAGATACATTTGCAGTAGTTGACATTTGCAAGAATGCCATCGCTTCTTCTCTGTCTGTGAAACCTCTGAACTCTGCTCCGGAGTATCCGGACGTCGCTTTCTGACACTCTGCCCAGGTCTCAAATAATCCTGTCTTATGTCCTTTTCTTACTGCATATATTTTCTTTTTTGCCATATCTATTATCCCTTTCTGAGAATTGCTAAGAATCTATCTCCATACTTTTCCAGTTTATGCTCTCCGACACCCGATACTTCCAACATCTCATCCCGTGTCGTCGGACGCATTACACACATACCGGCAAGTGTCTTATCTGCAAATACCATATACGGCGGTACCTTTTCTTCCGATGCGATCTCACGTCTGAGTTCCCGTAAGCTTTCGAATAATTCTGCATCTTTTTCTGAAAGTTCCGCTGCCACTGCGCCTTTTTTGCGTCTGTTCTTTTTCTCTTTTGATTCAGATTTCTTTTCTGTCTCTTCTTTCGGAAGCTTCATGATCAGCTGTTCTTCCGTTTTCATAAATGCTTTCCCTTCCGGTGTCAGACAGATCACCGGATATTGTTCGCCCTTTTCTTCCACATATTCACGGAACTGTAATTCCCTTAATATCTGTCGTAATCTCGGAACCGTCCGCTCACTTAACACTGCATATTCCGGATTCTTATCCAGATTCTTGCCCAGGATCTTCTGACTCTTTCCGCCATGCACGATATCGATCACCGTCGCTGCCCCGTAATTCCAGTCCAGTGCATCCAGACACCGCAGGATTGTATTCGCCTCCAATGTGATATCTACCTCTTCAAACTGTGTCTGGCAGTTCAGACAGTTTCCGCAATAAGAACTGCTCTTTTCTCCAAAATAATTCAAGATATATTGTCTTAAGCATTCTGATGTAAAGCAGTAAAATGTCATCTGTTTCAGACGGTCCAGATCCCGTTCTTTTACGATTTTGCGCGTCTCTTCATCCAACTCACTGTTCTCTTCTCCATTTTCAATAAACAGACGGTTCGTCCTTACATCCCTCGGCTCATAATAAAGAATGCATTCGGACGGCTCCCCGTCTCTTCCTGCACGTCCGGCCTCCTGATAATAGCTTTCCATATTTTTCGGCATATTATAATGAATGACAAAGCGTACATCCGGCTTGTCGATTCCCATTCCGAATGCATTTGTCGCCACCATGATCTGCCGCTTTCCATATATGAAGTTCTCCTGATTTTCCTTCCGTTCTTCATCCGATAATCCGGCATGATATCTGGTTACGGAGAACCCTTCATTTCTCAGATCGTAACAGACCTGCTCCACGCTTTTTCTTGTCAGACAGTAAATGATTCCACTGTCACCGGATGTATCACATCCTTTTTCCTTCAGATAACTGACTAATTCCTTATACTTATCCACAGGTTTCTTCACTGCGAAGAAAAGATTTCCACGATCGAACCCGGTTGTTTCCACATACGGGTTCTGAAGCTTTAAGATATCAAGGATGTCTTCTCTTACTTCTGCCGTCGCTGTCGCCGTGTATGCACCGACCACCGGACGGTACGGCAGACGATCCAGAAAATCCAGGATCTTCAAATACCCTGGGCGGAAATCCTGTCCCCACTGTGATACGCAGTGTGCCTCATCTACTGCAACGAAGGATATCTTTACATGCTCAGACAGTGCAAAATCCAGAAAACTTTCTGTCTCCAGACGCTCCGGTGCCACATATATGATCTTGTACCTTCCCTGCTTTGCAAGCTGCAGTGCTTTGTAATACTGTCCTGCAGTCAGAGAACTATTTAAGAAAGCGGCATGGACTCCCATCTGGTTCAGCGTTCCCACCTGATCTTTCATAAGTGAGATCAGCGGCGAGATCACGATTGTAATTCCTTCCATCATAAGTGCAGGCACCTGATAACACACCGACTTTCCTGCTCCGGTCGGCATGATTCCAAGCACATCCCTGCCTCCCAGTACCGCTTTGATCACCGGGATCTGTCCCTCCCGGAAATGGTCATAGCCGTAGTATTGTTTCAGTATCTTTTCCGCTTCTTTGATTGCCTCACTCATTCTGTCCTTGCTCCTTACATTTCGTCTTTTTCTACTCATCACTTTTTGATCCGCAGATTTTCCCACACCCACTATGTCTTACTATCTTATCACATTTGCCCCTGTCTTTCATCCCATCTTTCATAGACAAATTCTTTTCGACTTTCCAAACTTTTTTCAGTATAATTGTTTCAGTTTCTGAATAAACAAATTATGTCTTAACAATATCAAAGTATTACAACAACAGCAGATTTTTCTATAATCTGTAATATTTACTGAAAATAAAGGTAGGATAAACACATGGATTTCCGACAGATCACCATGATGCAAAAGATAAAATCAGGCATGGATCGTTTTCGTGCCAACCATCCAAAATTCCCGCTGTTTTTACGCGCCGTATCACAGGACGCATTAGTAGAGGGATCAATCATCGAGATCAATGTTACTACACCGGAAGGGAAAAATTATTGTACCAATGTCAAGCTGAAAAGCCCGATGACATGGGAACATTTTTTGATTCGTTTTAAAAAATATGCAGGGTTAATTTTCCCTGCATATTTTTTATTCTTTGGAAACATACTAATTCTGTCATAAATATATAGCAAGGAAGGTATTTATTATGGAAGAAATGTTTTGTTTCCAGTGTCAACAGACCGCTCATAATTCTGGATGTGAAGGGCGTGCCGGTGTCTGTGGAAAGAAAAGTGACACCGCCAATTATCAAGATGAACTTACCAGTGCGCTGATCGGCCTGTCACGTGCCGTGTGTAAAAAGCTTGCCCTGAATCCGGATGCTTCTTTCGAACATGCGGATGAACTTATCTTAAAAGGGTTATTCACCACGATTACCAATGTTAATTTTTTCAATGATACGATTATCGAACTCATTCGTGAAGTAAATGTCGAAAAGGACCGGATCTATCCGGATATCATGAATTATGATGTCCACAATATCTGGGAAGATCAGGAAGATATCCGCTCGTTAAAGTCTCTGATTCTTTTCGGACTGCGCGGCATGGCTGCTTACGCTTATCATGCTTATGCGTTGGATTATGTAGACAGAAATGTCCTTGATTTCTTTTATGAAGGACTCGAAGCCCTCGGTTCGGAAAAAAGCAGTGACGAATTACTTGCACTCGTATTAAAAACGGGTGAGATCAATTTCCGCTGCATGGAGCTTCTGGATCATGCGAACTCTGGTACTTATGGCAATCCGGTACCGACAGAAGTTCCTCTGACCATCGAAAAGGGGCCTTTCATCGTTGTCAGCGGACATGATCTTCATGATATGGAACTGTTATTAAAGCAGACGGAAGGAAAAGGAATCAATATCTACACCCACAGTGAGATGCTTCCGGCACATGGATATCCGGAATTAAAGAAATATTCTCATTTAAAAGGAAACTTTGGAACTGCCTGGCAGAGTCAGCAGTCGGAATTTCACAACATTCCGGCACCTGTGTTATTTACTACCAACTGTCTGATGCCGGTCCGTCAGAGTTACTGCGACCGGGTATTTACCACCTCCATCGTGTCATATCCGGATCTGGTGCATATCGGAGAGGACAAAGATTTCACTCCGGTTATTGAGAAAGCTCTGGAATGCAAGGGATATCCGGAAGATCATCCGATGACCGGAATCAACGGCGGGTCTACAGTCACAACCGGATTCGCCCACAATGCTGTTCTTTCTAATGCCGGGCATATCGTGGAACTTATAAAGGCCGGCAAGATCCGCCATATCTTTCTAGTCGGCGGATGCGACGGTGCCGCTCCAGGACGCAGCTATTATACAGATTTCGCCAAAGCTGCACCTATGGACACCTTGATTCTGACTCTTGCCTGCGGAAAATACCGGTTGAATGACCTGGATCTTGGTTCCATCGACGGTATTCCAAGGATCTTGGACATGGGCAATGTAATGATGCTTATAGCGCTATTAAAGTTGCTCTTGCACTTGCGGAAGTCTTTGACTGCACCGTAAATGACCTCCCGCTCACCCTGGTTCTTTTCCTGGTATGAGCAGAAGGCCGTATGTATTCTGCTTACGTTATTATCTCTCGGTGTGAAAAATATCCTGCTTGGTCCAACACTTCCTGCATTCGTCTCTGAAAATGTATGGAAGATACTGGTGGAGAATTATAATATTCAGAAGATCAGTACTGTGGAAGAGGATATGAAGAAAATCCTTGGTTAATGATCTTCAAGATTTGCGAAGAACAATTCATAGAAATCATCTTCAGCCTCGATCATCGGCGAGTTCTCCCCTCCGCCATTGGTGCTTCTTTTCATTGCGGCATGGAATTCTTCTCCTGCCGCAATTAATTCCATTTCGTATAATTCGTAACCAAGATTCCGGCAGGTCTTGCAGAAGGCAGATAGCGGGTCTGCTTCTGTTCTGGTTGCGAGGAGCTGTTGTTTTAACTTTTCGTCTTTTAATGCTTTGTTTTGTAATTCGTCTAATATACTTACTACGTCTGCCATAATCCCCAATCCTTTCCTGCTAAAAAGAGAGTAACACATTTCCTATGCTACTCCCTCGTCTCTAAGACTATTAGATGAATTTCATTTTACTTGCGCAAGCTTTATTTTCATAAATGCATTTACTTAAATATGTTTCCCACAGATATCTGCCAGACAGCATTTCTCACAATGCGGCTTCGTCCTCGCTGTACAGACGTCTCTTCCGTGATATACCAGCCTGTGGCAGAAATCACTGCCTTCTTCCGGCGGGATGATCTTCCAAAGTTCCATCTCTACTTTCTTCGGTTCCTTGATTTCATCTACCAGACCGATCCGGTTACAGAGTCTGATGCAATGCGTATCCGTAACAATCGCCGGTTTGCCGAACACATCCCCCATGATCAGGTTCGCACTCTTTCTTCCGACTCCCGGAAGTTTCAACAATTTATTAAAATCATCCGGGACTTTTCCATCATATTCATCACGGAGCATGCGCATACATGCACTGATATCCCTCGCTTTACTCTTGCCCAGTCCGCATGGTCTTACAATTTCTTCGATCTCTTCCGGTGTGGCTTCTGCCAGTGCATTGACATCCGGGTACTTTGCATATAAGCCTTCTACTACTACATTGACTCTCGCATCCGTGCACTGTGCTGCCAGACGTACACTGACCAGCAGTTTCCACGCATCGTCATAATCCAGCGTGCATCCCGCATCCGGGTATTCTTTTTTCAGGCGGTCGATGACCACCAGTGCCAGTTCTTGTTTATCCATTTTTATTACTCCTGTTCATTTCCATCCGAAAGCTTCACCGTAATATAATCATGATGGATTTCTTTCAGAAATTTATCAAATACATCCGCTGTCTTCATCTTGATACTGGAAGTGTTCACACATGGATGACATCCGAATTCTTCCTGTTCCAGAAGTTCCTCATCCACCAGAAGCTGCACTTTATTCTCCGGATCAAAGATCAGTCCCATGACAGTAGCTGAGCCCGGCGTTACATTCAGATATGTTTCCATGTCTTCTCCCGATGCAAAGGATAATCTCGTGGTCGGGATCTGCTGTGACAGTTCTTTTGTCTTGAGCGCTTTGTTTCCTGGCATCAAAAGCAGATAATATGACGTTTTCTTCCGGTTACATAAGAACAGATTCTTACAGATCTCCATTCCCAAGCGCTTTATCAATCTCTTCACAGGCTTCCATTGTCATGACTGCTTCGTGATCCGCTCTGATGTAGGGGATATGCAGACTGTCCAGTATATCGTAAACTTTATTTCTTTTCTTTTCGTCCGGATGTGTCTTCCGGGCGTCCATTGTATAACTCCATTTTATCTCTTATCCTATATCAATTTTCTGTTCCTTCTTTTCTCACTATTATACAATTATCAATTTAGTACTACAAGTAATTTCCAGTTTATAGATTCGATTGCCACACTGTTTTGAAATGCCTGTACCCTTTATTCTCCTCTATTCCACTTTCAGATATTTTCTCCATCCACACTTCTGCAAGCTGCGTCCAGCTCTGTACTTCTTTCAGCGTTTTGCGGATTCCCTCTTTCTGCTTTTCCGTCCATCTTGCCGGCTTTTTACGTCCGATACCGAACTTCACCAGAAGTTCCTCTCCTTTTTCCTTTGGAAATGGAGTCTCGCCGGCCTCGATTGCCTCTGCAAGCATCTGCACCTGTTCCTGTGTATATCTTTTTCCTTCTTCCTGTCCTATATTCTGCTCTAACCACTCTTCGGTTGCCACAGATAGTCCATGGATTCCTTCTGAAAATACATGCTTGTGCAAATGGTACACCAGCCTGTGCACAAGCCTGTGCAAAGAGATAACTGTTCTGCCACCGGAACTGTCTGATCTGTTACGGTCTGCCACAGGAAACATGGCGGTGTATCATTTTGTCACATGATTTTCCAGCGACATATAGTCCAGTTCCTGCTCTGACGGCTCTTTTCCAAACAGTGCGACAAATGAATCTCTGTGTGCATATTTTCCTGAAGTGATGACCGGATAAGACAGAATCGCCGCATCTGGGCGGTTGGATATGTTCTGGTATGCTTCTTCCGGATCTTCCACATCTTTATTATGTACACAAAGGCTTCCACACAGATGTGCTCCTGCTGAGAATCCGCAGACTGCGATTCTGTCTGGTCTGATATGGAATTCCTCTGCACGTGAACGAATCATGCGGATTGCTCTTGAGATATCGTGTAACGGCTGCATCTTCAGCGCTGCTTCATCTAACTGATTAATCGTATATTCCAGAACGAATACATTGTACCCTGCACCATAGAATTCCATTGCCGGCAGGTGCGCTTCCGATGGGGATACTTCCCGGTATGCGCCGCCCGGTGCGATGATCATTGCCGGATGCTTCTTTTCATCCTCATGAATACAGCTGAACATCACCGGTATAAAACCATGTGCTGCCGGATAATGATACTCTTCTTTTTTCCAGATTTCGATTCTTTCATTTATCATAATTTTTACCTTCTCCTTTATTCCTTAACAATTACTTATTTCTACCGTTCTTTCCCCATTATATTTCTCTACGTCTTCGAAAACAAATAAGGATATTTCCGCATTTGTGCAAATATAATCGTTTCCACCCGTTTTCGTATCTCATCTGAATAGCCTTCTGCGTTTTCAAGCAATTCTGTCACGTCTTTTTTTTAGTAAAACGGAACTTTAGATTCATTTTATATAAAGATTCGGAAATATCTAATTGTTCATCGAATGCATTACATATTGTTTTGGGCTGAACCTTCTCCATAAGTGTGTAAATATCTCCCGTCAAAGGATAATCCATCGTTATATCTGCTAAAAGTCCTGCTCCATTATCAAAGATCGGGCAGTATGCATAATCACCTTTTCCATTCATCAAGACGGCTATGTTATGCATATGCCGGTCTTCATTCAGGAAAAATGCATCTATCGTCAGCAGTTTGTTCATATATACTCCAAAATTCTGAAGTCCCGTCATTCGTTCCACCTGTTGCACTAAGAAACGTAATCTTTCCTCATGATCGGGTATTCTATACATGCTTTTATACAGACTTTCTCCGAAAAAATTTATGAAACAACCTCTCTAAAGTTATAATCTGCCAGTCTTCATTCAGAAAATTTTTACTCTTTGCCCCATTATAAATTACCGTTCCATATTTTATTTCTTCCAGGTCATAACATACAAATTCTTGTTCAGCCAGCGTAGATTTTTTTCAGAAGATGCGATATCATATACTCTGCCAGTCCTTCATATCCTGTATAATCGGCTTTGTACCAGATCCCATCATTCTCCCATTTTAACTGATTTCCTTTTGACGACTGACGCCTATTTGTCATGATGTTCTGACCAAAAAGTTCTATCATTCATTTACCTCTCTATACGAATCCAAAAATCATCCTCCGCCATCCGTCCTTCTGTCTTCTCTATAATCATAATCGGATCGTAAAATGGCAGTCCCAGATCTTTCAGTATCAGTTTCATCTTATCTCTGCTTTCCGGGAAACATCTGGATTCCAGAAATTCTATATACTGATTATAATCCGGCTCTTCCATAACCCCAAATGCACGGAACATAATCTTATCTGTATAATTTTTTATTTTCACTTTTCGTTCCCGCTCATTCACATCAATCAAAGTACATACATCCTGATCATACATATACCAGATTCTGAGCGGCCACACTTTTTCCGGAACTTTGACTTCCTGTTCATATTCCGGATATTTCTGCAGCATCTTAAGAAATGGAACAATTGGCCCGCGGATAACGTCTTCACTTCTCTCCCAACGCTCTACTGTCGGTTTTGAACAATTGATAAATTCTGCAAATTCTTTTTGTGTCAGATGCAATTCTTTCCGGATTTTCTTGATTTCCTTTGCTGTTGTATATTCTGGTGTTATAAATAGTCTTTCTTTCACAATCTCACCTTCTGGTTTTATGATTCCCGTCTTTTTCTTTATTAAATCACAACCTCTATTATTTGTAAACAAAAACAATCAAATAATGTTTTTATCTTCTAAAACCATCATTTTAATTGTTTTATTGATTTTAATAACTCATCTACAGAATCTGCCACTAACAACTTCTCTTATATACTTTGATATACTAACAAAGACTTCGCATCCTACATCAGATACGAAGTCTTTCTCTTAATTATTTTCTTTTTTTACTAGAGCCACCCGGGACACTAAAAAAGCCACTTTACCTGTCCCCCTGGCTTACTGCGCTGCCAATTTCAGCATCTTTTCAAGTGGAAGTGCCGCTTTCTGGCGCATCTCCTCATCCAGATTCACCTCTGGCTGCATGGTCTCAAGTGCTTCCTTCACACCTTCCAGACGCACCATCTTCATATTCGGGCAGAACTGTCTGTGCCCTACAGAATAGAATTTCTTCTCCGGATTTTTTCCTGATGCAATTCATAGAATACTCCCATCTCTGTGCAGATGATAAATGTGTTATTTTCTGATTTTGTAGCATAATCGATATCTGCGAAGTACTTCCGATAAAATCAGATAATTCCAAAATATCTCCTGTACATTCCGGATGTGTCAGTACGAGTGCTTCCGGATGCGCCTCTTTGGCTTTCTGAAGTTCTTCTTTGTGGATACTCGTATGTACATGGCAGAATCCATCATTAAAGATGAAGTGCTTCTCCGGAAGCTGACTTGCCACGTAACGACCAAGATTCTCATCCGGGATAAAGAAGATATCTTTATTCGGAAGATTCTTCACGATCTTCAGTGCATTTGACGATGTTACACATACGTCTGACTCTGCTTTGATCTCTGCGGTTGAGTTCACATAACAGACTACAGATACATCCGGGTATTCATTTCTCACTTCCCTGATCTTATCTACGTCTACCATGTGTGCCATCGGACAGTCTGCATGACCGTCTGCCATTATGACTCTCTTCTTTGGATTCAGGATCTTCGCACTTTCTCCCATGAAAGAGACTCCACAGAAAACAATCGTGCTCTCCGGAACTTTGGTTGCAATCTCTGCAAGATAATAAGAGTCTCCTACATAGTCTGCAATCTCCTGCACTTCCCCATCTACATAATAATGTGCCAGAATTACAGCATCTTTTTCCTTTTTCAGTTTTTGGATTTCATTTTTGATTTCTTCGTTCATTTCCGACTTTCACCTCTAAATAAAGTATTCAATGGTCTCTTCTTCCGTAAGTCTTGTCTTTTCATTAAATAAAATGACAGCTTCCCGCCCATCGTACGGTCCAAGGGAATACATGTTAAGTGCCGTCTTATTAAAATACTTCCACGGTACGATTCGGTTACAACATGTAGGCTGATCCAACACTCTGATGATATCTTTCTGTTCATACTCCTGGTCGCAGTAATAAGGATCAAACATCCGCACATTTTTACCATCTATTCCGGTCAAATTCCCTTCTTTAACGTATTCTCACTTACCTATCATGCACCGATTCAGCCAGTTGTGTCAATGCCTGTTTTAAAATTTCTCGTGGGCATGCAATATTTATACGCTCAAATCCCTCTCCGTCCGGTCCAAACATTGCTCCGCTGTCAAGCCAGAGTTTTGCTTTGTTCTCCACCAGATCTTTTAACTGCTCTTCTTTCATGCCGAGACTCTTAAAATCCAACCATAAAAGATAAGTCCCTTCCGGCTCTGTCAGTTTGATCTCCGGAAGATTCTCTTTTAAAATGTACGGACATAATCCAGATTTCCCTCCAGATAAATTTTCAATTCTTTTAACCACTCTTCACCGGTCTCATAAGCTGCCTGACATGCAACCAGTCCCATCAGATTCACCTGGCTGTAACCGGCTGCTGTCACTTCCGCCCGGAATCTCGCACGAAGTTCCGGATTTGAAATCCATATATTGGAAATCTGAAGTCCGGCAATGTTAAATGTCTTACTTGGTGCGGTACACGTTGTAGTGATTGCAGCGTATTTTTCATCTAAGGATGCAAATACATGATGTATATTCTCTCCATATGTAAAATCACTGTGGATCTCATCACTGACTACCAGCACGTTATGTTTCAGACAAATGTCTCCTATCTTACGAAGTTCCCACTCCTTCCACACACGTCCGACCGGATTGTGCGGACTGCACATCAGGAATAATTTTACATTTTCTTCGACAATCTTCTGCTCGAATTCTTCGAAATTAATCTCGTAATGTCCGTCTATCTGCTGAAGCGGACTATTGATCAGCCTTCTGTGGTTATCTGTGATCACTTCGCTGAACGGATAGTAAACCGGCTGCTGCAGAAGAACTGCATCACCTTCTTTTGTGTAAGCCTTCACTGCCATCGCAAGTGCGAACACCACGCCCGGTGTCTTGATCAGCCATTCTTTTTCTACTTTCCATCCGAAATGCTTCTCATACCATCCGGCTGCTGCCTGGAAGTAATCATCTTTTCCTTCGCTGTATCCGTAGATTCCGTGTGCGACTGCGTCACTTAAGCTTTTCTGGATTCCCGGTGCTGTCGGGAAATCCATATCTGCCACCCAGAGCGGAAGCATATCATCACTTCTCCCTCTTTCTTTTGCGAAATCATATTTCAGGCATTTTGTTCCATGTCTGTCCACTACTTTATCAAAATCGAACTTCATCTGTGCATCCTCCTACGCAAGTGCCTGCTCAAGATCGGCGATTAGATCATCTGCATTTTCAATTCCAACTGACAATCTTAAGAAATCTTCTGTGATTCCAAGTTTCTCTCTTACTTCTACCGGCAGATCTCCATGTGTCTGAAGCATCGGGTAAGTGATCAGTGACTCTACGCCTCCGAGACTTTCTGCATAAGCGATCAGTTTCACACTTTCCAGGAGTTTCCTTGCTGTTGCTTCACTATCTACTTTGAAAGAAATCATACTCCCGAATCCGCTTGCCTGTGATGCATTTACTCCATACCCCGGATGCTCTTTCAAGCCTACATAATAGACCTGTTTTACTTTTTCATGTCCTTTTAACCAGTTCGCAATCTTTATCGCATTATCCTGCTGTGCTCTTAATCTTACAGACAATGTCTTAATTCCACGCAAGATCAGATAGCTGTCAAATGGTGCAAGACAGCTTCCGACTGTCTTATATATATAACGGATCTTCTTCGCTGTCTCTTCATCCGCCGAACACAGGAATCCTGCCAGTGTGTCATTATGTCCACCAAGGAATTTTGTCCCGCTGTGGATAACCAGATCTGCTCCCAGTTCAATCGATCTTTGAAATAATGGTGAAAGAAATGTATTGTCAACAATAATCTTCAGATCATGTTTATCTGCGATTTCTTTCATCTTTCTGAGATCTGTGACACGCATGGTCGGGTTACTCGGTGTCTCGATATAAAGTGCTTTTGTATTCTCCCGGATACCTGCTTCTACAAGATCTGCATCCGCAGTATCTACATAAGAGAACTCCAATCCCCTCTTCCCGCCGACAGATTCAAACATTCTGACAGAACCGCCATACAGATCATCTGTACAAAGGATATGATCCCCACGGTCAAATAACTCCAGACAAAGACCTACCGCAGCCATACCGTTTGCGCATGCTACAGTATCTACCGCACCTTCCAGTGCCGACATCGTATGCTCAAGCTCTGTTCTTGTCGGGTTGCTCTCTCTCGTATAGTCATATCCGGTAGACTGTCCAATACCAGGATGGGCAAATGTCGCTGCCTGGTAGATCGGTACTGCTACTGAACCGTAAGAATGTGTCTTTTCATCTGTTCCGTTTCCGTGTATACATCGTGTCTCAAATCCGTAATTCATTATTTACCTCTTTCATTGTAATCATCCAGGAAATTATATTCCATGTCATCTTTGTGGTATCCGATAATCGTTCTTAAGTTGACATTATGCACACTCCGGAAAATATTCTTTTCGATAATATCTCCCTGTTTTCTGAATTCCTTGATCAGCTCCTTCATCTCGTCACGTTTGGAACCTCTTCCGCCGCCACAGGATACACAGTTCTCTGTGAATCTGCATGCGCACTGAATGAAGTTGAGCTGATTGTAATCCCTCCATGCTATAATGTCATCTTCCTTGATCAGATACATTGGTCTGATCAGCTCCATACCCTCGAAATTCTGGCTATGGAGCTTCGGCATCATCGTCTCCACCTTTCCGCCGTAGAACATCCCCATAAGGATCGTCTCAATCACATCGTCAAAATGATGTCCTAGCGCAATCTTATTGCATCCCAGTTCTTTTGCGTGAGAGTATAGATAGCCTCTTCTCATTCTCGCGCAAAGGTAACATGGATTCTTGTCAATATCTGCTACCGTATCAAATATCTGTGTCTCAAATACCGTAAGCGGAATTCCAAGTACTTTGGCGTTATCCTGAATGATCTTCCAGTTATCTTCATTGTATCCCGGATTCATTACCAGAAATACTAATTCAAAATTCGCTTTTCCATGTTTTAACAGTTCCTGAAACAGCTTTGCCATCAGCATGGAATCTTTTCCACCGGAAATACAGACTGCAATCTTATCTCCGTCCTGGATCAGATCGTATTCTCTGATTCCTTTTGTGAACTTTCTCCAGATTCCCTTGCGGAATTTCTTGATGATACTGCGTTCAATCTCTTTCTGCTTCTCTCCGGTAGTATTTTCATCCTGTACGAACTCACTTAGTTTCTTTCTCAAAAAAAGAACGGTATCCGCCTTCAATATTCGCCGCATCATATCCGGCTGCTTCCAGTTCATAAACAGCATCGACACTCCATTCACCGGTATGGCATAATACATACACCGGCTTTTCTTTCGGAAGTTCTTCCATACGTTCTTCTACTTCTGCAAGCGGGATGCTGACCGCTCCCGGTACAGAGCCTCTGGTATATGCATCTGCAGGACGGACGTCCAGCACTGTGATTGTATCCTGATCTAATTGTAATAACTCTTCTATCGTGATTGTCTTCATATCTTTTAACCTCTCTTTGTGAGTTGCTGTTCATGCAGCAGCTATTCCTATTAACCAGATAGGTTTTGTTATTTATCTGGTATTATATGACGTTTTTCCCTGTCTGTCAAGGAACTGAAATGTGTTTTAAAAACATTTATCTTTCAAATATACGCTAGAAAAGTTTACCACAAAAAAGAATACTGTACCAGTGGTTTCCCGCTAATACAGTATGTTTTGTTGTGTGAACTGATATTATATATAATACATATCCTGTCCATAATCAATGTATTCCTGATACTCTTTCTCCAGATCATGCAAGGTTACTGACTGGAGGATCTCTGTCACGCTGTCATTTACCCTGTCGATCACCAGTTTCTGGATTGCTTTGACACTCCCGGTATATTTTCCTTCTTTCGGAAGTTCCTCATCTTCGATGCGGTAGTCACCTTCCAAAGCTTCTATAATAGAAGAAACGGTAATCTCCTGTGGCGGACGGCTTAAGAAATAGCCGCCCTGGGAGCCTTTTATACTCTTTACGATTCCTGCTTTTCTAAGACTTGCAAATACCTGTTCCAGATACTGTGGAGATATCTTGTTCCGCTCTGCAATGCTATTGAGCGCCACCTGTTCAGTTTTTGAATTGATGGCCAAGTCGATCAACGCTCTCAGACCATATCTGCTTTTCATTGAAAGTTTCATATATATCTCCACACTCCTTCATTATTTCTTATTCTACGGCTTTGAATGCCTCATCCAGATCCTGGATAATGTCATCAATGTGCTCTGTTCCGATTGACAGACGGATTGTATTAGGCTTGATTCCCTGATCCAGTAATTCTTCTTCTGTGCACTGGCTGTGTGTTGTTGTTGCCGGATGGATAACCAGAGATTTTACATCTGCAACATTAGCAAGCAGTGAGAAGAGTTCCAGATTATCGATGAAATCTTTTGCTTTCTGTGCGTCACCTTTGATCTCAAATGTGAAGATAGATCCTCCGCCATTTGGGAAATATTTCTTATATAATGCCTGCTGCTCCGGATCATCAGATACAGCCGGATGGTTAACCTTCTCTACCAGTGGATGGTTGTTCAGGTAATCTACTACTTTCAGTGCATTCTCAACATGACGCTCTACACGTAATGATAATGTCTCGAGTCCCTGTAAGAAGATAAATGAATGGATCGGAGAAATGGTTGCTCCTGTATCTCTTAAAAGGATCGCACGGATCTTTGTAACAAATGCTGCAGGTCCTACTGCTTTTGTAAAGCTGATTCCATGGTAGCTCGGGTTTGGCTCTGTAAGAGAAGCGAATTTTCCTGATGCTTCCCAGTCGAATTTACCGCTGTCAACGATGACGCCGCCGATTGTTGTTCCGTGTCCACCGATGAATTTTGTTGCTGAATGGATAACTATGTCTGCACCGTACTCGATCGGTCTTACAAGGTAAGGTGTTGCAAATGTATTATCTACAACGAGCGGAATCTTATGCGCATGTGCGATATTTGCAATCTTCTCAATATCTACAACGTCTGAGTTTGGATTTCCAAGTGTTTCGATATAGAGTGCTTTCGTGTTGTCCTGGATTGCTGCTTCTACCGCATCATAATCGAAGATGTCAACGAATGTGGTTGTAATTCCGTACTGTGGAAGTGTGTGCTCTAACAGGTTAAATGATCCACCGTAAATATTCTTAGCTGCTACGATATGATCTCCGTTCTGTGCGAGATTCTCGATCGTGTATGTTACTGCTGCTGCTCCGGATGCTACTGCCAGTGCTGCAACTCCACCCTCCAGTGCTGCAATACGTTTTTCGAAAATGTCTTCTGTAGGGTTTGTAAGACGTCCGTAAATGTTACCTGCATCTGCCAGTCCAAAACGTGCTGCTGCATGATCACTGTTGCGGAATACATAAGAAGATGTCTGATAGATCGGCACTGCTCTTGCATCTGTAACCGGATCCGGACTTTCCTGTCCTACGTGTAACTGTAATGTTTCAAATTTTAACTCTCTATTCTCTCTTGTGAATTTTTTTCGCTCATTGGGTTGATCTCCTTTTTCTTCATAATTTTATCGTTATTGTTGATACTGTCCGTTCTGTTTCGGATTCTATATCTTTTATTCTGTAAATAATGGTGTTGAATAATATCTGTCACCTGAATCCGGAAGTAATGCTACGATTGTCTTACCTTTGTTCTCCGGACGTTTTGCCAGTTCGATGGCTCCTGCAAGTGCTGCTCCTGAAGAAATACCTACCAGAACTCCCTCTTTCTTTGCAAGAAGTTTGGCCGTTTCAAATGCTTCGTCTGCTTCTGCTTTGTAGATTTCGTCGTAGATCTTGGTATCCAATGTCTCTGGAACGAATCCTGCTCCGATTCCCTGAATCTTATGCGGACCTGCTTTTCCTTCGGAAAGAACCGGTGAAGAAGCTGGTTCCAGAGCTACGATCTGAACTTCCGGTTTCTTCTCTTTTAAATAAGCACCAATTCCGGAAAGTGTTCCGCCTGTTCCGACACCTGCGATCACGATGTCGACTGCTCCGTCTGTGTCATTCCAGATCTCAGGACCTGTTGTCTTCTTATGTGCTGCCGGGTTACAGGGTTTACAAATTGTCCCGGAACGAAGCTGTTTGGAATCTCTTTTGCAAGCTCATCTGCTTTTGCGATGGCACCTTTCATTCCTTTGGCTCCTTCTGTCAGTACGATCTCTGCGCCGTAAGCTTTCAGGATGTTTCTTCTTTCCACACTCATCGTTTCTGGCATTGTCAGGATGATCCTGTATCCTTTTGGCTGCTGCGATGGATGCAAGACCGATTCCTGTATTACCGGATGTTGGTTCAATGATCACAGAACCTTCTTTTAAGATTCCTTTTTCCTTCCGCATCTTCGATCATTGCTTTTGCAATTCTGTCTTTGACGCTTCCTGCCGGATTGAGGTACTCAAGCTTTACAAGAAGTGTTGCTTCCAAACCAAGTTCTTTTTCTATGTTTACTACTTCCACCAGTGGTGTATTTCCGATCAGTCCTAATGTTCCTTTATAAATCTTTGACATTTTGCTTCCTACCTTTCCTACTTTTTCGGTATGTTTTCTTGATGAATTTACTATACTACCTTAATTCCTATTTGTCAACTATGTTTAGTATGTTTTTGTAATTTTTATTTTTCATGCGCGCAAGCGCAACAACATCGCATTCGTCCCCACATTCGCTTTTCTTTTGTCATTATCCTGCACGCTCCCTTCCGTTCTTTAAACTAAATAAAGCCAATCCTTATATTTCCTATTATTTCGATAGGTTTTATGGATTGGTTTTATTATATTACCGCTATGTCATATTTGTCAAGTATGTTTTACAGTTTTATCTGTATATCAAATCAATAACATTTAATATTCCATAACGCTCTGCAATAATCTTCAGTCCTTTTTTAAATTTTTTGCGTGACTATAATTCTTCGACAATAATGCATCTTCCGTCAGTTCATTTAGATATCCATAGAATACAAGTGCTTTTTCTAAAGCTCCTTCTTTATCCGCATCTACAAGCGTTAATATCTCCTCTTCCATCTTCTTAATGTTATCTATACCACTTTGTCCGTTTGCAGCTTCTAACATTTTTTTGGTTTTCGCTTTTAATTGTTCCCTCTGAAATATTTACAGGTACACCTGTATCCTTGTTTAATAATAACTTCACCATTGTTCTTATAACTTCATTATTCATTCTTATTATATAATCCTGCTCATACATATATTTCACTCCTCCGATTATTAAATCATTCCAAAACTGGATGTTCCGAAATTTTAATACTAGTGTATCTCCAAAAAATACTTTCTCTAAAATATTATACATCCCGGTATCTTCCCGTGTACACTTTTATATCACAAAAAGCTGTCTGGTTAGCATACCTTCATAACCTGACAGCTTTTTTATTTTTCTAATCTCTTATATTTTATTTTTCTGAAAGCTTCTCTCTTCCATGTGGAAGCAGCCACGCTTCTTCATCCGGTCCTTTTGCAATGATCTGATGAATATTTCCAGGATTGCAGTCAATGTGATAATGTTTTTTGATTGCCGCAAAATCTGTCGTATCCCCGAATCCCGGTGTCTGATACAGGTCTCTTGCATAAGCCCACAGATTATCATAATCTCTCAGACGCTTCTTATTCACACGAAAGATATTATGATAAGCCACATCGAATCTTGCCAGTGTTACATATAACCGGACATCCGATTCTGTAATCTTATCTCCGAACAGATATCTTCTGTCGGCCAGTCTTTCCTCCAACCAGTCCAGACGGTTGAATACCATATGATAAGCTTCCTCATATGCCTCCTGGTTTCTCGCAAATCCTGCTTTGTACACTCCGTTATTTACTTCTCTGAAAATGATATCATTCAGGGCATCGATCTCTTCCCGGAACTCTTCCGGATAAAGATCCGGAGCTCCCGGTTTGTGATATTTCTTCCATGCAGTCTCAAAATACAGTGTCAGATGAAAGTAATCATTATTTACAACTTTCTTCGTCTTCAGATCAACCAGTGCCGGTACGGTAAATCTTCCCTGATAATCCGGGTCTGCGTTTAAATACACTTCGCTGATGTAGTGGATTCCAAGTACCGGATCTACGTCACCTTCATCCAGGGTAAATGCCCAGTCGCTTCTTGATACATTCGGACGCTTTGGGTCTGCTTTTCCGACACTGATCACATCCTCCAGTCCCAGTAATTTTCTCACGATAATACTTCTGTGCGCCCACGGGCATACCGGTGCCCAGAGAAGTCTGTATCTACCGGCTTCTACCGGGAGTTGTCCTTCTTCTTCTCCGAATGGTGTATCAAACCGGTTCTTCTGCCGTACGAATTTTCCACTTTTATCTACTTCTTTTCCAGTCCATTTATCTGATGATATTCTCATTCTTTTGTTCTCCTCTCGTATTCATTGTCTCCGAATCTATATCCGTCCGGCAGTCTACATTTTCTTTATCTGTTTTTATCCAAATGCTCATGTTCTAAATCTCCTGCTTATACACTAAGAACCTGCCCGCAGCAGGTTCTGTAACTAGATAGAATATTCCGGTTCCACCATACGGTTGATCTTTGCAAAGAACTCTCTCACACGATCACTCTTTGGATGATTGAACACTTCCTTCGGAGGTCCGTCCTCGATGATCTTACCATTCTCAAGGAAGATAACTCTTGTTGCAACATTCTTTACAAAGTTCATCTCATGAGATACTAAAAGCATTGTATATCCTTCATTCGCTGCCTTCTTGATCGTATCCAGTACTTCTCCTACAAGCTCCGGATCCAGTGCAGATGTCGGCTCATCGAGAAGTAACAGTTCCGGCTCCATTGCGAGTGCTCTTGCGATCGCAACTCTCTGCTGTTGTCCTCCGGATAAATGTGCCGGATAATGATTCGCCCATTCCAGAAGTCCTACGTTCTTAAGCTGTTCTCTTGCGATCTCTTCTGCTTTTTTCTTGTCCATTTTCTTTACGATGATCAGGCCTTCCATTACATTTTCCAATGCTGTCTTTTTGGAAAAGAGATTGAATCCCTGGAATACCATGCTGGTCTTTTTTCTAAGCTCTACCAGTGACTTTTTGATCACTGCGTGCCAGATCTACGCTCAGGTCTCCGATGCTGATGCTTCCGCTTTCCGGCTTCTCTAACCTGTTCAGGCAGCGTAAGAATGTTGACTTTCCGGTTCCGGATGGTCCGATGATCGCTACAACATCACCTTTGTTGATGTTCAGGTCGATGCCGTTTAAGACCACGTTATTATTGAATTTTTTGGAAATATTTTTCACTTCAATCATTGGTTCAATGCCCCCTCATCTGTCTGTATTGCCGGTGCATTCTCCGGTATGCGGATCTTCTTCTCAATCAGTTTGATTCCCTGCTCTACGATAATCGTAATGATCCAGTAAATGATCGCCAGAGATACATAGACTTCAAAGTAACGGTATGTACGTCCTGCGATGATCTTTCCTGCTGCCGTCATCTCTACAACCGCACAGACGAATGCAAGCGATGTTCCCTTGATCAGTCCGATAAAGGAGTTACCAAGTGAAGGTAATGCAACTACGATTGCTTCCGGAAGAATCACTCTTCGTAATGCCTGGAAATATGTCATGCCAAGTGCATTGGCTGCCTCGATCTGTCCCTTCGGTACAGATTCCAGTGAAGCTCTGATCACTTCTGCATTGTATGCCGATTCATTGACTGCCAGTGCGATAAATGCATAGATGATCGGTGCCACGCCGTTGGCATTATAATTCGTTCCATATTTCAAATTGATGGCTTTTAAGATCATCGGGATTCCAAAGTATGTTACATACAACTGTACCAGTACCGGAGTTCCACGGATCACTGAAATATACAGATTGGCAAGCTGTTTTAATACCGGGATCTTCTTCATCTTGATCAGTGCCAGGATCAGACCTAAGATCAGGCTGACGATCATGGCTACCACTGCCAGTTCCAGTGTCACCGGCAGATAGGTTAACAGATCCGGTATCTGGGTAAATACCATCTTAATATCAAATAAATTACTCATGCTGATTCTTCCTTTCTGGATTCCAGACTGATGTTAGTTTGGTGTTTTTTCAAACTGATCATCTTCCGGAGCTGTATCCTGTCCGAAATATTTCTGGCTTAATTCTGTAAGTGTTCCATCTTTTTTCAGTTCTTTTAACTGCTCATCTACTTTGTCTCTGAGTTCTTCCTGATCTTTCGGGAAAATGTAATATGCATAGCTGTTGTCAGCGATTGCTTTTGCATCATCATCGGAAATCTGATTTGCAACGATATCATAGTTATATTCTTTCTGATAAGCGTTATACATTGCGACATCAATGATTGCAAGATTTGTTGTTCCATCTTCGATATGCTGTAATGTGATCGCTGTATCTGCATCGGTATAAGTAATGTCGATTTTCTTATCCGGATTCTTTTCATTCCAGCTTTCGATTGCTGTTGTAACACTGACACCAGACTGTCCTTCAAAAGATTTTCCTGCTGCATCTGCAAATGTCTTTACTTCCGGTGCACCTTTTTTGGTGACAAATACATATCCTATTTTGTCATATGGATAAGAGTACAGATAAGATTTCTCTCTTTCTTCATTGTATGAGAAGTTATTGACTCCGATCTGATAAGTTCCGCTTGTAACTCCGGAGAATACAGAAGGGATATCTGTTACTTCAATCTGAAGATCATATCCGTCTAAACGGTCAAAGACTTCTTTTAATACTTCGACATCATATCCTGTTGTCTCATTGTCATCCCCTACATAAGTATAAGGCTTTACATTCGCTCCGGTTCCTGCTTTTACTGTTACCGTCTTCGTTCCGCCGAAACTTTTGCTGTCACTTTTGGAAGATCCGGATCCTCCGGCACATCCGGTTGCCAGTACTCCAAGTGCTACAGTGATTGCTGCTATGCTTACCAGTTTATTTCTTTTCATAATACATTCTCCCTCTTTATACTTTATTCGTTTCTCTGCTTTTCATCTCTATTTTTCTGTCCCCTGCCGGTTACAGCTGTTTTTCCGTCATGATACACTGGAATGCTCCGGTTCCTGTAATCTGCTTTGGATCTGCCACATAACCAAGTTTTTCATAGAATCCAACTGCTTCGGTTCTGGAGTTGATAAAGATCTTTTTCACACCGCGTTCTGCAAACCAATCTTCTGCCGCTGTGATCGCCGCTGCTCCATAATGCTGTCCACGGTATTCCTTAAGTGTTGCGACTCTTTCAATCTTTCCAGTATTCTCATCCAGCTGATGCAGTCTGCAGGTCGATACCGGATGGATTCCATCCAGCACCAGTATGTATTCATCGCCTGCCTTATCTTCACCGAACTCCATCTCCAGTGACACACCAAATCCATTGCACATGGCCTCAGTCCTCACATAATGGACTCCTGCGATCTCCCATTCTTTATCTGTTACACGGATTGCTTCCATCCTGTCTTCCTCCTGCTTATTTATGAATTATATTTCTGCTTTCCACTTATGAGCCGGATCCTTACTTAGTGCTTCTCTTCCGGTTGGCTGGCTCCAGATTGTATCCCAGTCCGTCTCCTGTACAACAATGTCGTAATATACATTCTCCCAGTAATCTTCCGGTGCATGCGTAAGATCCTCAGATGCTGCGAAATCTTTGAAATATGTATTGTGTCTGAATGCCGGGATCTGATACAGATCTCTTGCATATGGCCACAGGTTCTTGTAATCTACCAGTCTGTGTACGCAAGGTCCGATATTTCTGGAATAGCTGTAGTCAAATCTTGCAAGTGTTGTATACAGGCGGATGTCACTGTCTGTAATGTAATCTCCGAATAAGAATCTCTGATTCTCCAGCCGTTTGTCCATTGCCTCAAGTCCTGCGAAGAATGTCTCATAACCATCTTTGAATGCCTGTAAACTTTCTGCGAACTGTGCACGGTATACAGCATTATTGACATTTTCAAATAACCATACATTCAGCTTATCGATTTCTTCTCTCAATTCTTCCGGATATAGATCCGGCGCTCCTTTTTTATGTAACGGCTTAAATGCTGTCTCGAAATGATTCGTCAGATGGTGGTAATCGTTATTTACTACTTTTTTCTCTTTGTAATCTACCAATGCCGGTACGGTAGTTCTTCCTTCATAATCATCATCTGCGTTGTAATATAATTCACTTAAGAACTGTGCTCCCGTCTCCTTGTTAATATGATTCGGTGAGTTTACGAATTCCCATCCAAGTGGTTTTTCATAATCGCCCCAGTCTACGATTTCAACTTTGATTGCCTTATCAAGTCCGAGTAACTCTCTTGCAATCGATGCTCTGTTGGACCAGTTGCATCCTTTTCCCCAGAATAAGATGTATCTGTCTGCTTCTACCGGATTCTCTCCTTCACCGAATCCTTTGGTGAAATGATTCGGCTGTCTGTGAAAGTTACCATATTCATCTATTTCCTGACCAGATTCTGTAGGTCTGACTCTGATCTGTCTTCCGTTTACTTCATAATATTCATGTTCTGCCATCTTACGATTCCTGCCTTTCTGTATCGCTTTTCCATATCGCTGTTGTATATTTTCTTAATCCTGTTTTTCCGTTTTGAATTTATTACCCGGATCACTGCTGAGTCTGGCTCTGTTGTGCGGTGCTCCCCAGTATGCATCAAAGTCAATCTCATCCAAGAATCTTGCATTGAATGACTCGAATGTCCTTCCCTGTTTCTTGTTATCCGGATTTGCAAAATCTTTAAAATATGTATTATTTTTAAATGCAGGAATCTGATACAGGTCTCTTGCATATCCCCACAGATTCTTGTACGTGAACAGTGGATGTTTGGTATGTCCGAGCTGATGTGTATAACGGATATCCAGTCTTGCAAGTGTTACATAAAGTCTCACATCACTGTCTGTTACATAATCTCCGAATAAGAATCTTCGGTTCTCCAGTCTTTCTTCCAGCAGATCCATTGCCGCGTAGAAAGAATTGTATGCATCCCAGTAAGCTTCTTTCGATCTGCAGAAGGTTGTCTTGTATACTCCGTTGTTGATGTTATCGAACAGCCAGTAGTTCATCTCGTCGATCTCATTTCTTAACTCTTCCGGATACAGATCCGGCGCATTCTTTTTATGGAATGGTTTGAAATCTACTTCAAAATAATTAGTCAGCTTATGATAATCGTTATTTACTACTTTTCCTGTCTTTACATCGATCAGTGCAGGTACGGTAGTTCTTCCTGTATAATCATCGTCTGCTTTGTAATATGCTTCACTTAAGAACTGAATATCCAGAACCGGATCTACGTTATCTTTGTCATATACGAATTCCCATCCAAGGTTCTTTTCATGATCTGCATGATCTACCATATTCACGCTGATCGCTTCATCTAATCCAAGAAGTTCTCTTACAATAGAAGCTCTGTTAGACCAGTGGCAAAGCTTTGCCCACACCAGTCTGTATCTGCCTGCTTCTACCGGATTCTTTCCTTCTCCGAATCCTTCAGTAAAATGATTCGGCTGACGGACGAAATATCCATTCTCATCTACTTCTGAAACTGTCTCTACCGGACGAACTCTAATCTTTCTTCCATTTACTACTTCATAATCAAATTCTGCCATGTCACTGTCTCCATTTTTTCTGACTTTCTTCTATCTTTTCTTCTGTTTTATTTGAACAGATCTGTAGACAAATGCCGTTCTCCTTCTTATCGATACTGTATATTCTAAGCAAATTTCTCTGCTCTGTTGTTCGGTTCATTCCAGTAACTTTCATCCGGTCCAAGTCCTACGATCTGGTATGGATTTTCTTCTTTGGTTCCGAGAAGTTCTTCTTGTTTGCTCTTTTCGAAATCTGCAAATTCTTTATACTCCGGAATGCTGTATAATTCTTTTGCGTAATTCCAAAGGTTGTCATAATCCCTCAATGCCTTTCTGTTCAGTCTCTGTTTGAAATAATAGACTGCATCGAACCGGATCAAGATGTCGTATAATCGCTTGTCTTCCTCTGTAATCTCATTTCCTTCCAGGTATCTGTTGTCATTCAACAACTTTTCCAGATTATCGAGGATCTGAAATACATGATCATAGCTTTTTCATACGACTTCCTGCTTAACTGCTTCGCCGGCCGCTTTTATTTCTTTTTGTAATTCATCAATCAGTTTTACTGCCATTTTCGAACTCCTTTCATCGTGTCCGCCTATCTGGATATAATAAAAGCGGATACATCCTGATATCGTATACCCGCTTCTTCTTATCTCTATCTTATCTCAGGTAACATGATATGCATGATTAACAAGCTGTATCCATCATCGACATCATACAGCAACAACACATCATGTTCTTTTGCTTGTTTCTACATATCTTCTTA
>ENA-OQBL01000309-OQBL01000309.1-human-gut-metagenome-genome-assembly--contig:-NODE-309-length-27384-cov-4.887295_pt1 | contig 27384 bp, 22 predicted proteins | sample MGYA00242747_ERZ504553 | MGnify/ENA primary metagenome ERZ504553 (study PRJEB26092, sample SAMD00036240) | human gut metagenome | host: Homo sapiens | study: EMG produced TPA metagenomics assembly of...
GATATTGCAACATAGGCCCTTACTTGAAATCCTGTCAAACTCTCATTCCTTAAACTGGTCACGCATGCCACTAATAATTTGCTTTGTTGCCAAGCACACCGGCTTTTACCCCAAAATGTAATCCCTGAGCCAATACTATTCAGTGATTCCCAAAATACGAAAATCGTAAAAAAACAAATTACTTTTTTTCATGATCATTTATTTAAGAAGTTGAATATGTTTCTATTATTTTGAAGATTGATGCACAGTAAGTTGTGGGAAAGGGAATCCGATTCCTTCTTTATTAAATGTCGTATAAACAATCTCATTAATATCATATAAAACATTCCAGTAATCAGCTGTTTTAACCCAAACACGGACAGTAATGTCAACGCTACTCGCACTTAATGAGCCTAAAACAATGATAGGAGCAGGAGTATCCAAAATACGTTTGTCCGCATAAATAATACGTTGCAATACGGTTCTGACCCTTTGTACATCCTCTCCATATTCTACTCCGAATACCCATTCAACACGGCGCATTTCCTGTTTGCTGTAATTAATCACAGCATTTCCACTGAGCATCCCGTTGGGAACGTATATCATCCGATTATCAAGAGTGGAAAGTATGGTATGGAAAATCTGTATCTCTTTTATTGTACCACTTACTCCAGGTCCATCTATATAATCGCCTACTTTAAACGGTTTAAAAACAAGTATAATCAAACCACCTGCAAAATTGGAAAGATTGCCGGAAAGTGCCATACCTACAGCCACACCGGCTGACGCCAAAAGTGCAGCAAAACTGGTCGTTTCCACTCCCAACTTGCTGATTATGGCAAAAGCAAGTACCATGTTCAATAAAATTTCACTAAACTTTTCAAGAAAGTCTGTACACTGGTTTCTATCTTCCGTTTTTCAAGAACTTTGGCTATTAATACACTAATCTGCTTAATGATAAAACGACCGACTGAATATATCAGAATGGCGACAAATATATCCTTACCAGCGTCCATTCCAAAATCTACCAGTTTCTCCAGTGCTTGCTCAAGTTTACTGCCTGAGGCTGCATTCAATAATAATAAATTCAATTTTTTTTCGTTTAACAAATAAAAATTAATCAGCTTGTCACGATCATATTGCAAATATGCCAGCACATCCTGACAGTATAGTTTCGCAATGTTCCAATAAATCATCCAATATATTTTTTACATTCCTAAATAGTCGGATATTTAAAGCCGCAAAGATATCATATATAATTGATAAAAACCAAACTTATCACTTAAAAGAGAGAACCTAAGCACCGTATTCTGTATCAAGCATACAACTCTAAGATAATATATTTAACTTTTTTTTCGGTAATATTTGCCGAAACATCGGTGAAGCACTATTATACTAGGTGAAAAATGCACGGCACAAGAACAATCTAGCACTCCATGCTGCATAACTAATCAAAAAGATCCAGTAAAAAAACATAAAACCAACTAGTTAATTCATACTTAAAGAGTATCAAACCAATCATTTTCTGTATTTTTTAGGTACTTCTCTGTAAATAATACTCAATAATGAAAACAAGAAAAACATTCTAACAAAACATAACTAAAATACAAAATATTTCAGAGATTCACTCTACCTTAAACTTTACAGCATTCGACATTTAGAAAAAATATCGTAAGAGTTTTAATGAGAGTAAACTCGGAAATTCATTCCGTTGACAAAGCAACCCACTTCCATCAAAAGAACCATTACTTACATGCTGTACCACAGAAAGGCAACCAATATATCATACTATCTTCTGATCTTTCTTCTAAACTTTACCCTGTACTCTTTCATACGGTTAGTTCACTATATAATAACAAGATAATAAGCTGCTATTAGAGAAAACAATATTTTTTTAAGATGTTTGTAGACTCTGATAAAATTAATACCTTTGCGAAGTCAATTTATATATAAACAATGTCGAAATGTAAATTGAAATATTGCAGATAACAAAAAAAGGACAAAGAAATATGAGACTTATAAAAGTAACAGGTGGTTTGGGAAATCAAATGTTTATTTACGCTTTTTATTTGCGAATGAAAAAGTACTATCCCAAAGTGCGTATAGACCTTTCGGACATGATGCATTATAAAGTGCACTACGGATATGAAATGCATCGTGTGTTTAATCTGCCCCATACAGAATTTTGTATAACCAACCTCTGGAAAAAAAGTTATCGAATTCCTTTTTCTTCGAAAAAAAATATATGAACGGAAACAAGCTCCCAATAGTTTACGAGCTTTTGAAAAGAAATACTTTTGGCCTTTACTTTATTTTAAAGGATTTTATCAGTCGGAACGTTTCTTTGCAGATATTAAGGATGAAGTTAGGGAGTCTTTCACTTTTGACAAGAATAAAGCCAACAGTAGAAGTCTTAATATGCTTGAAATTTTGGACAAGGATGAAAACGCAGTATCTCTACATATTCGTCGTGGAGATTATTTGCAACCCAAGCATTGGGCTACTACCGGGAGTGTATGCCAGTTACCTTACTATCAAAACGCAATAGCGGAAATGAGCAGAAGAGTTGCCTCTCCATCTTACTATATTTTTTCAGATGACATTGCTTGGGTAAAGGAAAATCTTCCATTGCAGAATGCAGTATATATTGATTGGAATACGGATGAAGACAGTTGGCAAGATATGATGCTTATGAGTCATTGCAAACATCACATCATCTGCAACAGTACATTCAGCTGGTGGGGAGCATGGTTAAATCCCAATATGGACAAAACGGTAATTGTGCCTAGTCGTTGGTTCCAGCATTCCGAAGCTCCGGATATCTATCCTACGGGGTGGATAAAAGTACCAGTGAGTTAATCCATAATACACATGAATACGCACGTCTGGAAAGCTAAAAAATAATTGGCATTTTCGGAAACCGCTGAGCCGAAATTTCGGCTCAGCGGAAATTGTAGCATTCATGTTCATTTTTGGTTTAACACACCTTTTCAAACCATAGTACGACCATCATAAATTATTTTGAAGAACGATTGACAAATGCTTCAGCGGAGTCGTTCAATGCTAAAATCAAAGCTTTTCGAAGCCAGTTAAGAGGGGTGGCTGATGGAAATTCTTCATGTTCAGACTGGCTAGGCTATACGCTTAAAAGAAAGCTTGCCAACCGGGAAAATCCGCTGACCCTAACTCACTTGGTTAAACCAAAGGTAAACCGCCCCATTCGGAGAATAAAAAAAGAGCTACATTTTACCGTAACTCCTTGACTCTCATCCGTCGGGGTAGCGGGATTCGAACCCACGACCCCCTGCTCCCAAAGCAGGTGCGCTAACCGGACTGCGCTACACCCCGAATCTTTTTTTTATTTTTCAATCGCTTTATCTTCTCAAAAGCGATGCAAAGGTACGGCCTTTTTTTATTATATGCAAATATTTAAAGCGACTTTTTTTTCTACCTTTTTTTCGCATTATTACTTATCAAATTATAAATCAAAACATTAACCTTAAAACATTTTTTTTATCCGCAACAAAGAAATTTCAGTGTAAAACAACTCCCCTTTCCGATTTCACTACTCGCCGAGATACTTCCACCATGTAAATTCATAATTTGTTTGCATAAACTGAGTCCTATACCACTACCTGTTGGCTTCGTTGTGAAAAAAAAGGAACAAAGATTTTATCCAATACTTCTGGAAGAATGCCACTACCATTATCACAGACAGAAAGGAAAAATAGATGTTTTTCTAAATCACAATGTGTGCTAATGATAACTTCGGGATAGATTTGCTCTACACAAGCCTCACCTGCATTCTTTAGTAAATTGATTAATACTTGTTCTATCTGTGAACGATCCAGCATCAGTGTCGTTTCTGGGTTTTCTACTTTATATATATATTGTATGTTTTTATTAGGAAACAGTTTTTTCATATCACTCAGTAAATCACCTATATTTACTGGAGCCAGTATCGGAACAGACAGACGAGAAAGTTTACGATAGTTTTCCACAAAATTCAGCAACCCTTTACTTCTTCTATGAATAGTCTGCATCCCTTGCAACATGATATTGTAATCTCTCTCATTCATACCATTTTGTACAGCACGCTCACTTAATGTTTCACTTAATGAAATAATGGGCGCAATGGAGTTCATTATTTCATGAGTGAGTACACGAATCAGCTTCTGCCATGCTTCCATCTCATTTTCCTCCAATACAGCATGGATATTCTTTAAATTAACCAACCGGAGTTCCGTACCATGTTGAGCGGAATATTCAGATACCGTAACAGCCAATTCTTGTATAATATCTCCTTTATGTATTCGTACTGTTTTAATTTCTCCAGGCTGTAATGACAGGATAATAGTAGGAAAATCAGAATTTAACAGAGCCAATTCCCTGACAGAATGAATACGATAACCGCACAAATCCTGCATGGCTGCCCGGTTCATCCAATGTATATTGCACTGACTATCTACTACCAGCAAACTGCTGTCAACAGTATTCAATAATGTTTCATAATATTGATATCGCTCTTCATTCTCGGACAACCGAGTACGGAATTCAGCAACAACATTATTTATTTCTTGTGCCAATCGTTGTTCTGTACGAGTTTTGTGCTGGGTAGAAAAACTCAAAGAGAAATCTGCATAACGAATACCTTCTATCATTCGCGATATCATACGGGTCGTTTTATACTGCCACTGACAGATATAAATGATAATACCTGCCATAATCATCAGCGAAAAAAACAAGCAAAAATAGAGCGAATGTTGATAAAAGAGATATGCAGCTATAGCTACTACCCCCATTAATAACATACAAGCTATCATCCGTAAAGTTTGTAAACGACTCATAACCCTAATTTTTCAAGTTTCCGATAAAGAGCGTAACGGGTAATCCCCAAATATTCCGCTGCACGACTCAAGTTCCCTTCGCTGCGTTTCATAGCACGTTCTATGGCATTGCGTTCTAATTGTTCCAAGTTCAGTATCTCATCCGTATTCACCCTCTTCTCGAGTTGTGGCTGCAACATGAAATTTGCAGGCTTTAACAATGGCGAGTCCGAAAGAATAATTGCCCGTTCTATGGCATGCTGCAATTCGCGGACATTACCCGGCCAATGGTAACGCATGAGTTTCTGCTTGGCTTCGCGGCTCAGTCCGTTTATCTCTTTCTTATATTTATGAGTATACCGTTGTAAGAAATAATCAGCCAGTAAGAGAACATCCTCTCCCCTTTCCCGCAATGGAGGAATAGTAATCTCAATCGTATTGATACGATACAACAGGTCTTGACGGAAATTACCCTCCTCCACCAATTCTCGGATATTTACATTTGTTGCGCTTATCAACCGAACATCAATAGGAATTATATCCGTTGCTCCCAAACGTGAAATCTGCCGTTTTTCTATGGCTGTTAGTAATTTGGCCTGCATAGGTAATGACAAATTCCCTATTTCATCCAAAAAAAGCGTTCCTCCTGATGCCACCTCCATACGTCCCGCCTTTGCTTTGCGGGCATCTGTAAAAGCCCCTTTTTCATAGCCGAACAATTCACTTTCGAATAATGATTCAGGTATGCTCCCCAAGTCAATCGTTATAAAAGGACATTCACGACGAGGAGAAAAATAACGTAGAGAACGGGCCACCAAATCTTTACCGGTTCCATTTTCACCCAATATCAAAATATTAGCATCAGTATCCGATAATTTCCGAATAGTATCAAAAACCTCTCGCATAGGCGCTGAGTGACCTATCATTTGAGGCATCTCTTCATCCTGCGCGCTCAATGCTACAACTTGTTCTTTCAGTTGCCTGACCTCTTTACGAGAATCACGAAGTTTGATAGCCGATGAAAGCGTAGCAAGTAGTTTTTCTTTTTCCCAAGGTTTGGGAATAAAGTCAATAGCTCCAGCCTTAATGGCCCGTACTGCTTTATCTGTATCCGCATAAGCAGTCATAAACAAGACAATAGCCTGCGGATCTAACTTTAGTATCTGCTCTAAACAATCGAATCCTTCCTGCCCGCTGATAGCATCCCGACGAAAATTCATATCAAGCAGAATAACATCAGGTTGAAAAGTAGTCATGAAATGCTCAATACGAGTCGGTTGAGTAGTAACTTTTATTTTTTCCACGTAGGGATCCAATAAAAGGTTTAGTGCAAAAAGCACGTCCTCATTATCATCTATAATCAATATTTTTCCTTTTGCATTCATTATTTTATCCTCAATATATCTTGTTATACGAATAAAAGATTTTCTATCCGCTTTTTTGCAAAGATATTGTTTTTTTTCAATGTGTTGTCTGTGCGGATACGCACTATTTTTGTGCGTATCCGCACAGAGACATCATTATCTTTTATCCCACAAAAAAGCTGGTAAACAAAGAGATAAGATAATGGCACGCTATTTGATTAGTCTACAATACTAATATATTAAGTTATGAAAAAAAAAGTCAGTAATAGCTATCAATTTATGCCTTATAGCAAGCATAGTAACTCTATTCGGCAATAAGATCTATATGCTTTATATAGGTGACTGCCATCAATTGTGGGAAGAAGCACAAACTCACTATGTTAATCGACAATATGAAAAAGCACGCGAGTTATTAGAAAAGATAGCTCGCATTGATACGGCCCATCATGCCCAATATCTGACAGGCGATATGTATTTAAAAGGCTTAGGAGGTGAAATTGATTATGATAAGGCTTTGAAACTTTTTCATCAATCGGCAGCGGGCGGAAACACGTATGCTGAAAACAATATAGGCTTTATGTACACATATGGTTTGGGAGTCACTAAGGATTACAGCCAAGCTTTCAAATGGTTGAACAAAGCTGCCACTCAAGGAAATCCAGAAGCTCAAATTGGTATGGGGAGCCTTTATAAAAACGGTTGGGGAGTACGTAAGGATTGTTACATTGCTATGACTTGGTACCTACGTTCTGTAGCTCATGGTAATACGGACGCCATGAACAATATCGGTTATTTATATAAAAACGGACTTGGGGTTCCCCAAGACTTTGAAGAAGCTTATTTTTGGTTTAAAAAAGCAGCAGATAAGAATAATCCGATAGCTCAATATAATATAGGAAATATGTATTGTTATGGCGAAGGAATGGAAAAAGACTTTGCTAAAGGAGTCGAGTGGCTGACCAAAGCTGCTTTACAGGGGAATGCTCCTGCACAATACAACCTAGGACGCATGTATCAGTGGGGCAAAGGCGTAGAAAAAGACTTACAACAAGCCCGGTTCTGGTTCCAAAAAGCTATAGACAACGGTCATGAAAAAGCAAAGGAAGCATTAAGCAAAATAAAAAGCGACTTATCCAAAGAAGACACCGAAGACCCACTCCTGTTCACCTAACTATAAGCCAAAAGTACTATAGGTATAAAGACATAAAAAAACGAACATGAAACTATATTGTATTATAGCACTTTCTCTTCTGCTTCGCCCGGAAACAGCCACAGCACAACAAGAAGAATCAATAACATTGAGTTTGCAACAAGCTATTGAAATAGCACAAGAAAACTCACCGGAAGCACAAGCTGCCCGTCATACCTATCGGGCAGCTTATTGGAACTACCGTTTTTTCCGGGCGAATTATCTTCCCTCCGTCACATTAACTTCATCTCCTACCCTAAATCGGGAGATAAACAAGATTACCCAACCGGATGGAACAAATCAATTTATCCAGCAAGACCAGTTAAGCACAGATCTCAGCCTTAAAATAAATCAAAATATATGGTTTACCGGTGGCAGCTTGTTTGTAAAAACTACCACCCAACGCATTGATGAATTTGAAGATAATCATACAGCGTATAACACCCAACCCATAGTAATAGGTTACGAGCAGCAACTTTTTGGATATAATTCTTTAAAATGGGATCACCGTATCGAACCCCTTCGCTACCGGGAAGCCCGTAAAGCATATGCAGAAGCATTGGAACTTGTAGCCTCAGAAACCAGCACTCTTTTCTTCAACCTGGCAACTGCACAAACTAATCTTGACATAGCCGCCTACAACTATGCTTCTGCCGATACTTTATACAGGTATGCCGAGGGAAGATATAATATAGGAACCATAACTGAAAACGAAATGCTACAGCTGGAAATAAACAAACTGACAGAAGAAACCAATATGATGAATGCCCGCATCGAAGTAGAAGACCAAATGCAAACACTCCGTTCCTTCCTTGGCATTAATCGGGAAATAAATTTACAAGTTGTTCCGGAAGACAGCATTCCTCAACTCGAAATCCCTTTACAAAAAGCATTACAACTGGCATTCAAAAACAGTCCCGATCCTGACACTTATAAACGCAAACAATTAGAAAGCCGCAGCGCATTAGCTTCTGCAAAAGCCAATGCAGGTTTGAAAGCCGACCTGTATGTACAATTCGGGCTTTCTCAAACCGGAAATAAATTTGCAGATTCTTACCGAAACCCCATGAACCAACAATATGCCAGTATTGGTATTTCTTTACCTATCCTGGATTGGGGTCGTGGAAAAGGACGCGTTCGTGTAGCTCGTTCCAATGTAGACTTAGTAGATACACAGGCTGAACAGGGAATGAAAGATTTTGAATTGAATGTATGTAAAATGGTCCGTCAATTCAATCTTCAAGCATACCGTGTAGCAGTAGCCGCCAAGACGGACAAGACGGCCGACCGGCGCCACGATGTAGCACGTCGGCTTTATATCTTAGGAAAATCGACAATTCTGGACCTCAATGCCGCCATTACAGAAAAAGATACCGCACGGAGAAATTATATAACAGCTTTGAAAACTTATTGGAGTCTGTATTATGGTATTAGAAGTATGACGGGATATGATTTCCTCAGAAAAGCAGAGATTTCATGTACTATACCTAAACCTTAACTACACGGCAGATATAAATAATCTTTGTATTATCGCCATACTTAAAAAGAATAAAAAAATTATATCAAAAAACATAAACTAATGGATATAAAAATTGAAAAGAAACCGTGGTACATCCGCTATCGCTACTATATGATAGCTGCACTGGCCTTCATTATCTTCCTTATCTATGTGATAAGCCTTTCATTAGGTCCTCGCAAGCTGCGTATCGAAACAGACAACATTCAGATAGCCGAAGTAAAAGACGACAAATTTATGGAGTATGTAGATGTGGAAGGACTGGTGCAACCCATTCTTACCATCAAAGTAAATACTCGTGAAGCCGGCAGTGTAGACCGCATTGTTGGAGAAGAAGGGAATATGATGAAACAAGGTGACACCTTGTTGATATTGACTAATCCGGATCTGATTCGTTCCATTGAAGACCAACGTGACGAATGGGAAAAACAACGAATCACCTATAAAGAGAAAGAGATAGAAATGGAACAAAAGAGTCTGACACTGAAGCAACAGACATTACAGGCACAATATGAGATGGAACGACTGCGCAAGAGCTTCGGACTGGACAAAGAGGAATTCAAAATGGGAATTAAGAGCAAGGCTGAGCTTCAAGTATCTGAAGATGAATATAAGTATAAACTGAAAAATACGGCATTACAAATGGAAAGCCTGAAACATGATTCATCCGTAACCCTTATCCGCAAAGAATTATTGAAAAATGATCTGGAACGTGAAAGCAAAAAACTGAAACGTGCGGAAGAACGGTTGGAGGATTTGATAATAAAAGCTCCGATTGGCGGCCAACTAAGTTTTGTGAAAGTAACTTCCGGCCAACAGGTTGCTTCGGGAGAAAGTATAGCTGAAATAAAAGTGCTGGATCAATATAAAATTCATACTTCTTTAAGTGAATATTACATTGACCGCATCACAACAGGTCTTCCGGCTACCGTAAACTATCAAGGGAAACGCTACCCCCTGAGAATTACTAAAGTAGTTCCTGAGGTAAAAGACCGTATGTTTGATGTAGATTTGGTATTTACCGGAGAAATGCCCGAGAATGTCCGTGTAGGAAAGAGCTTCCGGGTACAAATAGAATTGGGCCAACCCGAACAAGCTATAGTTATCCCACGTGGAAATTTCTACCAGTCTACTGGAGGACAATGGATTTACAAATAAACCCATCAAAACAAAAGCTGTAAAAGTTCCATTGAATATAGGACGCCAAAACCCGCTTCAATATGAAATCACTGAAGGTTTACAGCCTGGAGAATTTGTAATTATCACAGGATATGATACCTTTGGTGACGCAGAAGAATTGATATTAAAATAAAACATGCAACATGAAAACTTTGAAATATGCCTGGCGCTTCTTAATGCGTTCTAAATCGTATACTATCATTAATTTGCTAGGACTGGCTTTCAGTCTGGCATGCAGCATCATCTTGATGCGATATATCCATAGGGAACTGACGGTGGATGCACATAGCGTAGATCCGGAACATATCATCATTCCTATACGGGATATAGAAGGAAATCTTCATCCGGGAAGTTTGCAACAAGGTTGGTCTGAAACTGATTCTGTTTATATTCCTGACCATCAAATAGTGGAACAATGCCGCCTGATGTTACAGCAGCGAGACAATGTGGTATATGAAAACAGTAACTATGCAATGAATATAGCAGCAGTTGACTCCACGTTTTTTTCATTTCTTCCACTACCCGGTTGCAGCCGGTGAGGCCCATTTAGATGCCCCTGGTGACGCCATCATCACCCAGCGCTATGCCCGTAATATATTTGGTAAAGAAAATCCGATAGGAAAAGTATTGGAATATTATGGTAAAAACATCACCATCAAGGGAGTGATTGGAGAATTGGGATGCAAATCATTACTTCGGTTCGATCTACTGGTATCATACAGATTGGTGGAACACTGGCAACGTATGGATATATCACTGATGCGCATACTCCCCGGTGTAGATCTGGATAAGATAAACAAAGCAAGCAATGTGTACAGAAAGGACAAAAGGGGAAACAGAATACGCTGGGAATTTATTACTTGGAAAAATTTATACTGGAGAAATTCCATTGGTCACGATGACGATTACGATTCCATCATGCAATTCGGTAACCGTACACACCTGTATATTCTTTCAGGAGTAACCATATTGCTATTATTGGTAGGTATATTGAATTTCATCAATATTTATATGGTATTTATGATGAAACGTTCTAAAGAATATGGAGTAAAGAAAGTATTCGGCTTGCAGCGTCTGCCTTTGTTTTTTACAAATATGGATAGAAAATCTGTTATTAGCCTTTGCCGCATTGCTAACCGCCTGGCTGTTGATAGAAGCAACCCAAGTACCAGTCAGCCGGTTGATGAATGAACAAATTAGCTATTCGGCATTCGACTGGCAATTGTCTTTGGGATTCATCATATTATTACCTTTGGTCACTTCTATTTATCCATACATCAGATATAATTATCTCCCTCCTATTGTGTCTATCCGTTCAATAACATCAAACCGTCATGCTATCACTGTACGTATGACATTCCTTTTTTTTCAATACATTATAACCATATTACTCCTTATCCTGTCCTTTTACTTTGGCAAGCAACTGCATTTCCTGCTGAATACCTCTCTCGGATATCGGACAGAAAGAATTCTCAGAGCTGAGTTGTTACACGAAAACAAAAATTATCTGCGCTCTGATACAGAAGAAAAGCGCAATGAGCGCTTTGCCCGCCAAGACCGTATCAAGCAACTATTAAACGAGTGTCCTCACATTGAAATGTGGATGAATTCCCATTATTCTATATTAAGGGGAGGCTCTATCTGCATGTTGTTAAATGACCAGGATACCCGTCAACCCATGCTCACCCTATTTCCTTCTCCACAATTCTTCCAACTATATGATTTAAAAGTACTGGAAGGAGAAATCCCCCAAAAATTTGAAGGTTGGAGTGACTATAAAATGGTACTGAACAAAGCAGCAATGAAAGCTATGGGCTATACTCGGCTAGAAGATGCTTTTGTACGCAGCGAATCCCCGCTTTGGATTAGTGTCAGCGAAAAAGGAGAAATGGAAGAAGGTGGAACCAAACTTATGCCTGTAGTGGCTGTAATAGACGATTATTACCCAAGCCATCTCACTGAAGGAATAAAACCGATGGCATTTGTCGTAGGGCCCAGCAGCGGCAACAGCGATTTTTTGATTGCCGTCAACCCCGATAAAGAAAAAGAAGTCATAGAATATCTGAAGAAAACAGAAAAAGAAATATATAATACCGAAGACTTCACCTATACTTGGTTGACAGATGAAGTCCACAAACTTTATGCTCAGGACCGTCAAACAGCAAACATTTACTTTGTCTTTGCCTTGATAGCAATCATCATCTCCTGTTTGGGATTATTTGGATTATCCTTATTTGATATCCGACAACGTTATCGTGAAATTGCCATCCGCAAAGTAAATGGCGCAGGGATGAAAGACCTTTACCTGCTATTGTTCCGCAAATATATCAAAGTAATAGGTTGTGCATTTGTATTGGCTATTCCACTTGCCTATTACCTCATATATATGTATACACGGGATTTTGTACTAAAAATACCTGTAGATATAGGAATTTATTTAGCAGTTCTAGCTATCATTTCCTTTATTTCATCAAGCACATTAATTTGGCAAATACACAAAGCTGCTCAAATTGATCCCGCAAAAATTATAAGATCAGAATAAACACACATTAAATATGAAAACACTGAAATATGCTTGGCGCTTTTTAATGCGTTCTAAATCGTATACTATCATTAATTTGCTGGGACTGGCATTCAGTCTGGCATGCAATATCATCTTGATGCGATATATCCATAGGGAACTGACAGTGGACACACATTGCATCGACAGGGAGCATGTGTATGCTATCTGTACCAATACAGAAGGTAACCGGGGACTGAGTGGACTGAAACAATATAACTATGATACCATTTCTATCGACAATCGTTTCGTAGAAGCTATGACCACCTATATTCCATTGGAAAAGGACTATGTCATTTCCGGTACCAACCGTATTCCGGCACGTTGCCTCGTTACCGACAGTGTATTTTTCCAGTTATTTCATTATCCTATAGTGCAAGGAAAGCTATCTCTCACAACACCTCAGTCGGCATTATTAACAGAAAAATACGCCCGTAAGATTTTCGGTAATGAAAATCCGATAGGTAAAGTACTACGTTATAGCAATGGCAAAGATATTACCGTAGAAGGCATTGTAGGAGAACCTGAGTGTAAAACTACAATTAACTTTGATATCATCCTCTCTTCTAAATTATCCCAACATTGGGAAAGGATGAATACAGAGCTCTATCGTTTCCTACCCGGTACAGATATAAATGCCATAAATAAGACAGGTAGCGTCCCACGGTATATAAATGACCCTAAATATGACACTCGCACACATACATTTTCTTTAATTTCTGTGAAGGATATTTACTGGGACGGTTCTTTAACAGACCGTGAACCTGCTATGTTTCTTTCGGGAAACCATTCCCACTTAATCATTTTGTCGGGCGTATGCCTGTTATTGCTCCTCACCGGCATCTTGAATTTTATTAATCTTTACCTGGTAGCATTATTACGCCGCGGAAAAGAATATGGATTGAAGAAAGTATTTGGTGTATGCGGCAAAACATTGTTTGCCAATATATGGATTGAAAATACATTACTAGTTCTGAGCGCCTTATTAGTATCCTGGCTTATTATTGAAATAATGTCTGCCCCTACTGAATATTTGTTCGACATTCACTTTTCTTATACGGCTTTCGACGGATGGCTTTCGGCAAGTATTTTATTATTGTTACCAGTAATAACTTCTATTTATCCATACATTAAATACAATTACACCTCCCCCATTCTTTCCATTCGCTCTATCGGTGTCCAAAGTCATTCCAAACATTTTCGTATGTTCTTTCTAGGGGCACAGTATATTATAACTTTTTTGTTAGTGGTATTATCACTTTATTTTAATCGACAACTTGGAATGTTGTTAAATACCGAACCCGGCTTTCGTACTAAAAACATAATGAATGTAAATTTAGTATATGAATCGAAAGATTTTAGCAGTTATACTTATGAAAGTATGCAACAACGTCGCCAACGTGTCATGCAATTGGATAATGAACTTAATGCATGTCCTTTTATTGAATTGTACGAACCTAGCAATGAAAATATCCTTACTCCTACCTTTGGTACAAACTATCTGAACAATAAAGGAGAAAAGGTGTTTCTGAATATTCATTACGCCACTCCTGCATTTTTCAAATTATATGATATAAAAGTAATTGAAGGTGAGATACCCGATATAAATAAAGAAAACCGGCGCACTGTTTTTGTTGTAAACAAAGCCGCACTGAAAGCATTAGGCTATACTTCAATCAATGGCGCTGGAGTGATTGAAGAAAATCAAAAAAGGGCTAATGCTAACGCTTCTCTTCAACCTATCGTTGCAGTAGTAGAGGATTATTTTGAAGGACATTTGACATCTGGAATCAAGCCTACTATCTATCCTGTCGGAGCACGGTTCAGTGGTGATCTTTATCAGATAGCTTATACACCCGGCAAAAAGAAAGAAGTGATTGATTTCTTACGTAATTTGGAATATAAAGTCTATGGAAGTGAAGACTTTGAATATACTTTCCTAGAAGATGATATCAAAGCGATGTATACACAAGACCGCCAAACAGCCACTATTTATTCTATTTTTGCAGGTATGGCTATTATTATTTCCAGTCTTGGCCTGTTAGGGATTTCTCTTTTTGACATTCGCCAACGATATCGGGAAATAGCGATTCGTAAAGTGAACGGTGCAAGTGCCAAAGACCTTTACCGACTGTTATTCCGCAAATATATAACCGTTTTAATTATAGCATTTGTCATAGCTATTCCTTTGGCTTATTATCTGATAAATACCTATACTCAAGATTTTGCAGTAAGGGCACCTGTCAGTATAGACATTTTTATCATATCATTGCTGTTGGTAATAATCATATCACTGGGCACCTTAGCATACCAAATACAAAAGGCGGCATATATTAATCCGACACAAATCATGAAAACAGAATAATTTTATAAAACAACGGAAATATGTTAAGGCATTATATAAAAATGGCAATGCGCCACTTATTAAAAAATAAGATACAAAATCTGATATCTATCGTAGGGCTATCCGTCGGGATATTATGTTTTAGTATCTGTCTTTATTGTAGCCGGTTCATCAGCGAAGTAGATTCTTGCTTTTCCAATAAAGAACTCATAGCAGACATAAATTTATGTACAACACGGGGAGATTTGTATTCTGGTATTCCGGCAACAACGATTGAAGAATTGCGCAAACTTAGATTCGATGAGGTTCAAGATTTTACCTTTACCGTTTATCCCCGAGAGCGGAGTTACAACGTAGAGATAAAAGAAGGGAAAGAATTGCCATACGATCATTTGATGACAATGGAAGTAGACTCTCTTTTTAGGAAAGTATTCACTCCCCGAATACTACAGGGATCATGGGAAGTAGCCTCCAACACCCCCAATGCCATCATACTGACCCGCTCTTTAGCAAAAAGGATTTTCGGTGAATCAGAAAATCCCATAGGCAAACGTATGATATTGACACAACGTCTTTTTTACAGCACCGGATACCACTCCTCGTACTGGAGGCATAGCCTATACCATTCAAGCCGTGATAGAAGATATTCCCCTGAATACCAGCCTGAGTTTTCTTGAGAAACTGGATATGCTGACTTTGAATGACAGTGAAGGAACATTGCAATTCAACGGTCGTAATAATATGACCGGAGGTTTTGGTTTTGCCCTGCTACATCCGGGTAAAACAGCTCGAAAATTAGAAGCCCGTTTTCGCTCCATAAATATGAAGCACCACATATATGACGAAGAAACAGCTATAACCGCCTCGCCCTTTGGAGAGGAATTTTGGGATAAGTCCATTGCTCCTTATTTTGCAGGAATAACCATGATAGTAGGCCTGTTGATTTTACTGACCGGACTTCTTAATTTCTTCCATTTTCTTATGGGAACTTTTTTGAATCGTAACCGTGAATACGGGATACGCAAAGTTATGGGCAGTGGAAACCAGCAACTTTTTTACCAACTCTTTGTCCAGTCTGTCATCATTGCATTCATCGCTTTCTTGTTTACGTTCTGCTTGATTGAAATAATCAGTCCCTATTTGAATTTCAATTTATTTAATTACGTTCTTATCATTGAAAAGAACCTCTTGTTTATACAGACCGCAGAGTATATGGTATTCATCTTATTTTTATGTATGATATTATGCTTTATAACTGTATTGCGCATACATTACACACCCATCCAGACAGAGATTCATGGCAGTGAGATAAAACGTCATAAACATGGAATGCGGAATATTCTGTTAGGCATCCAATTTTTTATATGCTGGGTTTTTGTCGCATTTACCGTAGCTCTTTATATGCAAGCGGAGAAAACGGAATCTACCCTATTCAACACATTGACTGAAAAAGAAAAAGCCAATATACTAAGTTTCTCCATAGATTATATGTTTATGAAGAATGAAGAGAAACTGGCTTTAATAGAACGTATATCCAAATTTTCCGGTGTACAAGACAAATTATTGGCAGACATCAGTTATCTGAAAGGTATATCAGGTACTGGGATGCAAATGGAAAAAGGTAACCCGGAAAGCAGTTTTGAAGTAAATGTCATGAATGTTTCCACTAACTTCTTCCAATTCATGAACATACCTTTACTATCGGGACACACATTAAAAGCCAAAGAGGATTTGGTAGTAGACAAAACATGGGCGGAACGCCAGAAAAAAGATCTGTTAGGAACTATTTTATACAATTACTCGGAAAGCTATACCATTTGCGGTGTATGTGACGATTTTATCGCCGATGTATATAATCAAAGTCCTGGATTTGTATTCTTACCCAGCGACTTCAATTATTATGTAGGTCATTGCTATCTGAAATGCGAGCCGGGGGAAACGGCTGATATAAAAAAAAATGATAGAAAAGACATTGAAAGAAACACTCCCGGAAAGTATTCATCCTCATGTCACTACATTGCAGGAAGATATATATGAAGCACAAGCAATAGAAAATAAATTGAAAGGGATTATTCTATTCTTTTCTATCGTCAGCCTGCTCATTACTTTGTTGGGAGTTTATTCGACCATCACATTGGATACGGAACGCAGACAAAAGGAAGTAGCTATCCGGAAGGTAAATGGAGCAGGATTGAAACAGATTATTTTATTGTTTGCCCGCCTTTATATAAAACTGCTGACTGTTTCCGCAATTATTGCATTTCCATTAATTTATATAGTCATACAAATATGGAAAAAAGCATATATTGTATTCTTTAATGACGGTATCATATATTGGGCAGGAATTTTCATCGGAATAACATTTATTACGGCCCTCACGGTATTATTCCGTATTCTGGGAATTGCACGAATTAACCCTGCAAAAGTAATCAAGAACGAATAACTTTATAAAATATAAGATTATGATCAAAACAGTAAACTTACAGAAAATCTTCAAAACAGAAGAAGTCGAAACATGGGCATTGAACAATGTCAATCTAGAAATCAAAGCAGGCGAATTTGTAGCCATCATGGGACCATCCGGTTGTGGAAAGTCCACCCTGCTGAATATCCTCGGCCTTTTGGACAATCCTACGGGAGGCACTTACGAACTGAACGGAACAGACGTTTCCAAATTTACCGAAGCACAACGCACCAATTTACGTAAAGGGGTCATCGGATTCGTGTTCCAGAGCTTTAACCTGATTGATGAATTGAATGTATTCGAAAATATCGAGTTACCCTTATTGTATATGGGGATTCCGGCGGCAGAACGCAAACGCCGGGTAGAAGATGCCATGAACCGTATGGCTATTGCCCATCGGGTAAAACATTTCCCACAACAACTATCCGGCGGACAGCAACAACGTGTTGCAATAGCCCGTGCTGTAGTAGCAAACCCGAAACTGATTCTAGCAGATGAGCCTACCGGCAATCTGGATTCCAAAAACGGCAAGGAAGTAATGGAACTTCTGACCGAACTGAATAAAGAAGGAACAACAATTGTTATGGTTACCCACTCCCAACACGATTCCGGCTATGCAGGGAGAACCATTAATTTGTTTGACGGGCAGGTGGTGAATGAAATAAAAATATAAGTCAATTTATTATAGAGGTGGTTAAACCACCTCTATAATAACAAAAGGATATTATAACAATGAACGTCTTCTTAAACATCAAACTTATTGCCCGCAACTGGTGGCGAAACAAACTTTTTTTTCCTGATTTCGCTATTCAGTCTTACAGCTGGATTAGGATGCACCAATCTGCTTATGACTTTTTTTATCCATGAATATAATGTGGAAAAATATAATACCGACCGTAACCTCATTTATCTATTACGTCAAGACTCTCCAATGGAAGAAGGTATTAAAGTAGCCTACTCTACCTCAGACGCAGCCACACAGATAAAAGAAAAATATGCTGAAATTACAGATATTCTGCGTGTAAACGGAATGTCTGGTAATCTTTGCAAATATAATGGAACAGATATCAAACAGTTTCTTTTTATCAGTGCCGACTCTACTTTAAATCAATTTTTTCCTTATACAACTTCAGAAGGCAGCCTGGAAGAAGTCCTCACGACTCCGGACAAAGTTGCTGTAAACAAAAGATTTGCCCACCAACTTTTCGGAAATCATTCCGGTATTGGAGAAATCTTGGAAATAATCAATAAAGAAGGACAAAGTAAAAGTTATAAAGTAGCAGCTATATTAGAAGATCGTCCACAATCTTTTCTGCATTTTGATTTGCTGACAGGACTATCCGACAAATCATGGGGTGGTCCTGTATTATTGAAACTACAACCAGGTGCATCTCCCTTAGCTTTACAGGAAAAAATTAAAAAAGACAAGATTCCAGCATTAGTACCGGATTCACGATATTATATTGATCCGATAAAAGAACTATACTTTAATACAGGAAAAGACAGCAAGCAGCAACAGTTGGCTTTTTTCCAACATTGTGATGTATTATTACTATATATCAGTCTGATTTCGGCCCTGCTTGTGCTTATCATCGCTTGTTTCAACTATACAAATCTGACTCTCTCACGTACCCTGCAGCAACTTAAAATGATACATATAGAAAAGCTGATGGGAGCAAAATCAAAAGAAATCCGCAGTCAGTTATTTCTTGATGCAGCACTTACCGTTTTATTTGCATTCCTGTTATCATTATTGCTTATTAATGACATGCTGCCGTGGTTTAACAACCTGTTGTCTACCCGCCTTTCCTTCTCTTTCTTTTTCAGCCGGCAAGTTCTACCTTTACTTTTATCCTTCATTTTCCTCATGGCTGTCATTCCTGGTCTGTATATCAGCCATAAACTCTCTCAACAGACTTTGAGCAAGTATCGGCAAGCTTATACAGGAAAGAAAAAGCAACAATTTATATGGTTGCTTGTTACCATCCAGTTTATATTTTCAATCGGGTTAGTGTATGCAACCACTCTTGCACAAAAACAAATGGATTTAATCAAATCCCGTGCATACCATTACGAAAATACAATAGAAATAGGGAGTGGCACCCTTCCTCTGTTTCCGCTCTATCAGGAACTGAAACAAATGGATGGAATAGAGTCTATAAGTCTTTCCATGAGTTCTGTACTTTACTGTTGGCTTCGTGAACTTCCTATCCGACAAACAGACGGTAGTATCCAACATAATTCTATAGCACACATCCCTACCGACACAACTTTCTTCCAAACCATGCATATCCGGCAAATTGCCGGAGTATCTCCCTCCCAAGCCTGTCGGGAATATACTCATCCGGCTTTTATCAATGAAAAGCTTGCGCGTCTGCTGAACATAGATGTTTCCCACATAGGTCATAAACTAAATGAATTTGATAAATTCTCGGATTCATTAAGTACTATTGCAGGTATTTTCAAGAACTTCCCATTAAACTCCCTGGAAGAGGAAATCGGTGGTCAACAAATATCTATTGGAACAGAACAAGATTTAATTCAGAAAGGAACATTCATACAAATAAAACTCATTCCTGAATATTATAAAGAAACATTGGTATCTATTGAAAAATTATGGAAGGAAATGAATGGTGACAGAGGTTTCAAATATGTAGATATGCATAAAGAATTTATGTTGCGTAATAACAAAGTAATTATACTCTCCCGAATCCTTATCAGCTACTCATTTATTGCATTGGCCCTGACCTGTTTTGGCCTGTTCGGTATTTCATGGTACGCTGTACGTCATCGTACCCGTGAAATTGCAATCCGTAAAGTGCACGGTGCTTCCAATTGGGAAATAGTATGGTTACTAAACCGTTCGTTTCTATGGCAAATACTAGTAGCATACATCATCGCTATTCCGATAACGTGGTTATTAATGCAACATTGGCTGGAGCAATTTGCTTATCGAATTTCAGCCACACAATGGAATTTCCTGACCCCTGTTCTTATTGTATTGGTAATTACAACCATTACGATAACAATACATAGTTATCTCAGTGCACGCACTAATCCGGTAAACAGCCTAAAAGCTGAATAGCAAACGTCTATGTATATGTTCTCTTTTGCTGAAAAAGAACCAAGCTTACAGAAATCACAACAAGGATTATGCCCAAAGCACTGTATGTAGTAAAGAGTTCTTTGAATACAAATACCCCTACCAGGACTGCCGTAAGAGGTTCCAATGCACCCAATAAGGAAGTCAACGTCGGTCCTGCCAATTTTACAGCCTTCACCAACGTAATATTAGAGATCGCAGTTGCAGGAAGTGCCAGTCCTCCGATATAGAGCCAAGTGATTACATTGGTTTCCAAACGGACCCCCTCATCATAGAAAAGTCCTCCCAGCAAAAAGAACAAGGCTCCCAGCCCCATCACATAACAAGTTAATACCGTAGAATTAACTTCCACTGCTCTGGTTTTTCTTATACCTATTATATAACCGGCATAAGAGAAAACCGATATGCAGGCCGCTATCAATCCCATCATTCTATTTCCACCATTATATTCTATATTTCCGGAAGATAATAAAGATGCTCCTACTAATGATAAAACGATAGCAGCGAAAGTCACAATAGACTTTTTTTTCTCTAAAGAAAACAGCCATTGTTACTGCAACAGCCAGCGGATACATAAAATGGATGATAGAAGCAACACCACTTGCAATATTCTGATAAGCTATGACAAGACTGAACGAAGTAAGCGCACGCAGCAAGCTCAGTCCGAAAATTGTTTTAAAATCTTTATACCCTATGTGAAAATCACATTTGGTAAGAAAAGCAAAAACAAGCAAGACAACTGTAGCAACTCCCCAACGATAAGTCAGCACTTCGAAAGAAGAATATCCAATAGCCAACAAGCTTATGGAAAAAAACGGTGCCAATCCGAAAGTCGCAGAAGACACTGCTGCATATAAAATACCTTTTATCCGATTCATGTCCTTTTCAAGTAAAGCGGATACAAAGATAGACAATAATACATAATAAAAAAACAGGTTGCCTTTGTAAAGGCAACCTGTGATATCTTACTTTATGATTTCCAACTTCTTAAAGCATTTAGTCAGTTTATCCACAGCATAGTCAACTTGTTCCTTTGTATGAGTAGCCATCAAAGCAACACGCACCAAAGTATCTTGTGGTGCACAAGCCGGTGGAATAACAGGATTAATAAATATACCCTCGTCAAATGCCAGTTTAGTCACTTCGAATGTCTTATCCGTATCACGAACATAAAGTGGAATAATCGGACTTTCAGTATCACCGATTTCAAAACCGGCCTGACGGAAACAATCCAAAGCATAATTTGTAATCTTCCACAAATTCTCACGACGTTCGGGCTCACTCTTGAGGATATGAAGTGCAGCACGTGCAGCAGCTGTTGCAGCAGGAGTATTACTTGCAGAGAATATATATGAACGTGAGTTGTGACGCAACCAGTTGATTGTATCTTTATCCGCAGCAACAAAACCACCGATAGAAGCCAGTGACTTTGAGAATGTACCCATAATAACATCTACCTGATCTGTCAGTCCGAAGTGATCACAGACACCTCGCCCGTCACGACCGAACACACCCAAGCCGTGTGCTTCATCCACCATGATACTTGCATTGTATTTGTCTTTCAAACGAACAATCTCAGGCAAGTTAGCCAAATCACCTTCCATAGAGAAAACCCCGTCCACCACAATCAGTTTCACAGATTCCGGTTTACACTTCTGAAGTTCTTTCTCAAGGGCTTCCATATCATTGTGCTTGTATTTCAACTGGGTGGAGAAAGAAAGGCGACGTCCGTCTACGATGGAAGCATGGTCACGGTCATCACAGATAATGTAGTCATTGCGGTCTGTCAGGCAAGATACCACACCCTCATTTACAGTAAAACCGGTAGAATAAACCAATGCATCATCTTTCCCTACGAATTCCGCCAATTCCTTTTCTAACTGAACGTGCAGGTCAAGCGTACCATTCAAGAAGCGTGAACCTGCACAACCTGTACCATATTTACGGGTTGCAGCAACAGCTGCTTCAATAATCCGTTCATCGTAGGTTAACCCCATATATGAGTTGGAGCCAAACATCAGCACCTTTTTTACCATCCATGATAACCTCTGTATCCTGATGGCTGTCTATCTCACGAAAATAAGGGTAAACGCCTCTTTCCATGTATAGTTGAGGCAATCTGAATTTACTTAACTTGTCTTGTAATAATCCCATATCCTATTGTATATGTAAGCCTCGTCGGCCTACTTTAAAATAATGTATATAAACTCACTAATACATTCTGTTTTCAAGGTGTTCCCGTCAAAACAGGCTGCAAAGATAGTAAATTCTACAACCGATTGTACTTTTTTTCAAAAAAATATTTAGGGGCATCAAAACTTTTAGGATTTAGGGCAGTTATAAACAAAATGTATTACTTTTGCGTTTAATAAAGAGCTAAACTACCAAAGTAAAAGTATGACCACGAAAAAGAAAATTGTATTTGTCGTTAATCCTATCTCGGGGACACAGGGGAAAAGAGCCATATTAAAATGGATTGACGAACGTATAAACCGTACACTTTATGATTATACGATTGTCAAAACACAATATGCCGGCCATGCTGAAAAGATTGCGGCTACAGCTGCCAAAGAGAAAGTAGATATAGTAGTGGCTATTGGAGGAGATGGAACTATAAACGAAATAGGACGTGCATTGATACATACGGATACGGCATTAGGCATTATACCTTGCGGATCGGGAAACGGACTGGCACGGCATTTACAAATTCCTTTGGAACCCAAGGCTGCTATTGACATTATAAACGAAAGTTCTGTTGCCTGTATTGATTACGGAAAAATAAACAATATACCCTTTTTCTGCACATGCGGAGTAGGTTTTGACGCGTTTGTCAGCTTAAAGTTTGCTGATTCAGGTAAACGCGGACTACTAACCTATCTGGAAAATACCTTGCATGAAAGTCTGAGTTACAAACCTGAAACTTATGAAATAGAAAATGAAGAAGGAACGGTAAAATACAAAGCTTTCCTGATAGCCTGCGGCAATGCCTCCCAATATGGGAACAACGCATATATTGCTCCACAGGCCTCGTTAACCGATGGGTTGATGGATGTCACAATATTAGAGCCGTTCACAGTGCTGGATGTTCCTTCTTTATCTTTTCAACTTTTCAACAAAACCATAGACCAAAACAGCCGGATCAAGACATTCCGTACTAAAAAGATTAAAATACATCGTTCAAAACCCGGAGTTATGCATTATGACGGAGATCCGATCATGGGAGGAAAAGATATTGAGGTAGAATTGATTCCACACGGACTCAACATCATTGTTTCTGATAAAAAAAAACGAGAACGAACCTTTTAGTCTCTTACAGCAAATATCCGAAATATTCAGTGGTATGAAACCTAAAGCTGAAACTTTTGCTTTCCGGCACAGCCATTTATTTGAACTTAACAAAAGTTTATTGCGTCGTCTATCCAAAAAACAATAAAAAATATCTTTTTTTCTGAACACAGTAAAGACTCTGCAAATAAAAACAGTTTCTTTATGATGTTCAGAATAATCCGCTCTCTACATGTTCAGATAGAATTCTTTAGTCAAGGCTATATATTCTTCACTATACACATGACGTGATAATTCGATGGTCAAATCGTCTATAACACACTTATCCACAGAGAATTTGAAAGCAAGCAGCACCCGTTTGGGCTCCGATCCAGGTTTTGTATGAATGAAAGTCTGATGTGAGAGATGTAATCCGTAACGAGTGGCAGCCATCAAAAAAGATTCTTTACCATCAGCAGGAATAATCACAGAAAAAACGCCTTCGGGATGAAGCAAACGGGCTGCAGATCCTGCTAATTTGTCAAAATCAAGAAAATCTGTATGCCGGGCGATATTACGCTGTTTCCCTGGGCATTTCAATGAATCGGTAAAATAAGGAGGATTGGAAACAATGACATCAAAGAGTGTTTCCGATGTAAAATGACAAATATCCTGCAACTCCACTTCTATCCTATCCTGCCACGGAGATGCCGCCACATTTCCACGAGCCTGTTCCACAGCATCCGCATCTATATCAACCGCTCTTATCCGGGCATTGCACCGCTGTGCCATCATCAAAGAAATCAATCCGGTTCCAGTACCAATATCTAAAATATTACGGGCGGAAACCACATCGGCCCAAGCTCCCAATAAAACTCCGTCCGTACCAACCTTCATGGCACATCTATCATGATAAACAGTAAATTGCTTAAAAGAAAAATAAGGATTTGGCATACTATATTTATTAAATTAGCTGTCAAAAATAGGAAAATCCATTTAATTACTCCAATTATTAGGAAATATTTGATTTTTAAAACTCAATTAGTTCCCATGAATTTTCCTTATTCGACAAGGAATGATTAACTTTGTCCCCGTTTTGGGCATTGGGCTCAATTTAACACAAGAGGAATAAATTATGAAGAGGAATAAGAAAGAGGATATTTTGTTGAATACTGATAACGATGACATCTCTATGTTAGCTGAAATCCAAACGGATCCGGATGAAGTAACTGCTATGGAATTTAATAAAGAAATACCTGTTATGCCTTTACGCAACATGGTAATGTTTCCATCTGTAGTAATGCCTGTGACCATTGGACGCCCCAGCACATTGAAATTGATAAATGCTGCATACAAGAAAAAACTTCCCATAGCGGTAGTTTGTCAGATACAGGGAGATATGGACGATCCCGGTTTTAATGATGTGTACCATGTAGGAGTTATCGGGAAGATTCTCCGTGTATTCGAAATGCCAGGTGGAAATACCACAGTAATTATGCAGTCAAACGGGCCCAAAGTACATTTGGACAGTATCACCAAAACGTCTCCATATTTGAAAGGGATGGTGACTCCTATTCCGGAGGCAAATGACCAACTGGAAACGGACGAATTCAAAGCATTGATTGACACCTGCAAGGATTTGACGAGTAAGTTCATAGAGGCTTCCGAGAAGATGAGTCCGGATACGGTTTTTGCAATCAAGAACTTGGACAATCCGGAAATTTTGGTAAATTTCATTTGTGCAAACTTCCCTATTCCGGTAGAAGAAAAGATAAAATTGCTAAAAGCTGGCGATTTGCAAAGCCGCCTGTATATGCTGGTCAAGATCTTAAATCGTGAAGTACAATTGGCTGATATCAAACAAAGCATTCAAATGCGTACACGCGAAGATATTGACCGTCAGCAACGCGAATATTTCTTGCAGCAACAAATTAAAAACATACAGGATGAACTGGGTGCCGGACAGGAAGATGAAATAGATGAACTCCGCCAAAAAGGAAAAACCAAGAAATGGAGTCCGGAAATGGCAGAACTCTTTGAAAAAGAAGTTTCCAAATTGGAAAGGACAAATTCCCAATCACCGGATTTCAATGTGCAACTTACCTATTTGCAAACCCTGTTAGGATTACCTTGGAATGTCTTTACCACTGACAACCTGAATATAAGTAATGCCGAAAAGACATTGAACAAAGACCACTACGGACTAGAGAAAGTAAAGGAGCGTATCCTTGAACATTTAGCAGTGCTGAAACTAAAAGGTGATATGAAATCACCCATCATCTGCCTTTATGGTCCTCCGGGAGTCGGTAAAACTTCTTTAGGACGTTCCATAGCGGCATCATTGAAACGTAAATATGTACGTATGTCATTGGGTGGTGTGCATGACGAAGCCGAGATCCGTGGCCATCGTAAAACTTATATCGGTGCCATGCCGGGCCGTATCATCAAAAGTTTGATAAAAGCCGAGTCCTCTAATCCGGTTATCATTTTGGACGAAATAGACAAACTGGGCAGTGACCACCGCGGAGATCCCAGTTCCGCTATGCTGGAAGTGCTTGATCCCGAACAGAACAACACTTTCCACGATAACTATTTGGATGTAGATTACGACTTGTCTAAAGTAATGTTCATCGCTACGGCAAACAATTTGAGCACCATCCCTCCTGCTCTGCTGGACCGTATGGAGTTGATAGAGGTCAGCGGATATATCACAGAAGAAAAAGTAGAAATAGCCCGCCGGCATCTTGTTCCCAAAGAACTGGAAGCCAACGGCATTAAAAAAGAATATGTGAAGTTCTCTAAAGCTGCCTTGGAATGTATTGTAGAAAATTATACTCGTGAAAGCGGGGTGCGCGAACTTGAGAAGAAGATAAACAAGGTAATGCGTAAAATAGCGTTGGAATTTGCACGTGACGGCTATGAAGTGATGCATGAAATAAAACCTGCCGATGTACGCAAATATCTGGGCACGCCAGAATATAGCCGCGACAAATACCAAGGAAATGAATACGCCGGTGTTGTCACAGGGCTGGCGTGGACAGCTGTCGGAGGTGAAATTTTGTTTGTAGAAACCAGTTTAAGCAAAGGAAAAGGCGGTAAACTGACATTGACCGGGAACTTGGGTGACGTAATGAAAGAGTCGGCCATGCTGGCTTTGGAATATCTCAAGGCACATACCAAACTGCTGAATTTACAGGAAGATATCTTTGACAATTGGAATATCCACATCCATGTACCTGAAGGAGCCATCCCTAAAGATGGTCCGTCAGCCGGTATCACCATGGTGACTTCATTGGCATCCGCCCTCACCCAGCGTAAAGTGAAAGCAAATCTGGCAATGACAGGCGAGATCACATTACGTGGAAAAGTCCTGCCCGTAGGCGGTATCAAAGAAAAGATCCTAGCCAGCTAAACGCGCCGGAATCAAAGACATCATTTTATGTGAGGAAAACCGCAAGAACATTGAAGAAATTCAGCCGATGTATCTAGAAGGACTGACATTCCATTATGTCACGGATATTAAGGAAGTATTGGCTTTGGCTCTCACCAATGAAAAAGTAAACGATGCCATTGATTTTAATATTACCAATCAAAAA
>ENA-OQBL01000310-OQBL01000310.1-human-gut-metagenome-genome-assembly--contig:-NODE-310-length-27378-cov-6.459836_pt1 | contig 27378 bp, 26 predicted proteins | sample MGYA00242747_ERZ504553 | MGnify/ENA primary metagenome ERZ504553 (study PRJEB26092, sample SAMD00036240) | human gut metagenome | host: Homo sapiens | study: EMG produced TPA metagenomics assembly of...
CATCACTTGATGAAAGCAACGGCATGTACATGCAGCTTGTCTCTTCCTGTGACACGGTAAAATCTGCGGTGACAGTATCATTAATTATGTAATATATCTGTCACCTGCGACAGATGGTCTGGTTTTATCTCGATTTTCAAAATAGCATGAAACAGCACCGCTGATCTTTTGAGGGGTTTATTATAGTTGTATATTCTTCAATTATGCCTTGTTTCTCCAGAGCCTGAATCCGGGCTTTTACTGCCACTCTGGAATACCGGTTTCTTTACCGATATCAGAGTAAGAAATACGTGCATTTTCTATAAGTAACTGGATAATCTTCTGATCCAGTTCATCTAAACCGTTCAGTTACATAAGTGTCCCTCCTGTAAAATAATATCCTCCGGATATTAAATATCATATCATTTATTTAGCTGAAAGTAAACGCGGGCTTGACTTAGCAGCTGTAGCTACATATAATTGTTTCATAACGTAATTTAAAACTTGCGTTTTTGAATGTATGGAATAGATTCTGGTGAAGGAAAGAATAAGCGAAATTATAAAGGCTTTGGAGGAATATGATAATGTCAAAAGATGAATATTTGCTCACAGATACGCCTCTTAAAGCGTTGACGGTTTTTTGCAATGCCAATGATTTTGGGCAGTTTTTTTCAGCAAATATACAATATGGCTGACTCTATCATCGTCGGCCAATTTGTTGGCTCCTCTGCACTTGCAGCTGTCGGGGCCTGCGCAGCGCTGACCAATGTTTTCATTTGTGTGGCACTGGGGGCAGGTGTCGGTGCCGGTGTGCTCGTGAGCCGCTATTTCGGTGCCAGGGAGTATGGAAAAATGAAGACCATCGTGTCAACGTCCTTGTTTAGCTTTTTAATTTTAAGCATAGTCCTTGGTGTTTTTGGCTTTTGCTTTTCCCACTCGATGATGAGAGTATTACAAACCCCTGGCGATATACTGAATGATGCAGTGTTATATCTGCGGGTCTATTTTGTGGGCTTTCCGTTTCTGTTTATGTATAACATTCTTTCCAACATGTTCACTTCCATTGGTGAATCAAAAATCCCACTGGGGCTCCTGGTATTCTCGTCAATCTTAAATATTTTTATGGATCTTTGGATGGTGGCAGGACTTGGTCTCGGTGTGTTTTGGTGCAGCCCTTGCGACTCTTATAGCACAGGGGATTTCTGCGGTGTTTTCACTTTTTCTTTTCCTTAGCCGGATGCGTCGATATAAAAGTCGCTTTGACTGGTTTGACAGGCAGGAGTTATATTCCATGCTTCAAATTGCTGTACCTTCGGTTCTTCAGCAGTCTACAGTGTCCATCGGTATGATGATCGTACAGGCGGTTGTAAATCCCTTCGGTACACAGGCGCTGGCAGGTTATGCGGCAACCATGAGAGTAGAGAATGTTTTTTCACTGATATTTGTATCCATTGGAAATGCGGTTTCGCCCTATGTTTCCCAGAATCTTGGAGCAAAGAAAATTGAACGTATCAAAAAAGGATACCATGCTGCACTGGTGTTGGACCTGTGTTTCGCAGTCCTTGCTTTCATAGTCATTGAAACACTGCACACCCCAATTTCTTCCTTATTCCTTGGAAAAGATGGAACCGCTCTGGCATATCAGGTGTCCGGGGATTATATGAAATGGCTGGGATATTTCTTTATTTTTATGGGTATTAAGATGGCAACAGATGGAGTTCTTCGTGGACTTGGAATTATGCGGCCGTTTCTCATTGCCAATATGGTAAACCTTGCCATTCGGCTGTCAGTTGCCTTGATTTTTGCACCGCGTTATGGAATTGCATTTGTCTGGCTTGCTGTACCGGCCGGATGGCTTGCGAATTTTCTGATCTCCTATGGGGCACTTAGAAAATCATGGCCGGTTGATGAAGGAGTTTCATTCCGGTAAATTTCTCTTAAGTTTTGATGGGAAGCTGGATTTGTATGTTAAGAGGTATATTTTCGTTACTGTTCACTGGCAATATCCCGCGAAGCGTGTTGCTGTGAACAGTAACATATTTTCTTATAGACATGATATAGTATGAGTGCTATAATAAAAATAATTTTTTATGGCATTTATTGGCAAACCGGTTGAAAAGCCGGGGCGCAAAGCCAGAAGGAGCTAAAGTCAGATTGAAATCTGGCCATGCCAGCCGGTTGCATCATGCCTCAGTGATAAAAAAAGGTAAATGTTAAATGGGCATTATGGAAAAAGTTCCTGTAAAATTTTTTACAAGGAACTTTTTTTTGTCTCAAGCGGATATTCGCAACCTCCGCAGGAGACTTACCTGATTCGGTTAAATTTTGATGGAAAATAGAGAAGAACAGCAGGAATGGAGAAAAGATGAAAGGAAAAAGAGTGATTGCAGGCATTCTGCTTGTGGGAATTTTAGCAACTGCCCTGGCAGGGTGCAAAAATGCAGATGTTACTAAAAAAGAAAGAGAAAAGCCCGTTATCACCCTGGGCAGTGACAGTTATCCGCCATACAATTATCTGAATGAAGATGGAATCCCCACAGGAATTGATGTGGAAATTGGCTACAGAAGCTTTCAGAAGGATGGGGTATCAGGTGGATGTTGTCCAGATCAACTGGGAGAAGAAAAAAGAACTGGTAGAAAGCGGAGAGATTGACTGTATTATGGGCTGTTTTTCCATGGAAGGACGCCTTGACGATTACCGCTGGGCAGGACCATACATAGCAAGCCGTCAGGTAGTTGCTGTAAATGAGAGCAGTGATATCTATAAACTAAGTGATCTGGAGGGAAAGAACCTTGCCGTCCAGTCCACAACCAAACCGGAAGGCATCTTTCTGAACCGGACGGATGAAAGGATCCCCCAAACTGGGCAATCTGATCAGTCTTGGGCACAGGGAACTGATCTATACCTTTCTGGGAAAAGGATATGTAGATGCAGTTGCTGCACATGAGGAATCCATTGTCCAGTACATGAAGGATTATGATGCAAGCTTCCGTATCCTGGAAGATCCGCTGATGGTGGTCGGGATAGGTGTTGCTTTTGCAAAAGAGGATGACAGAGGAATCTGTGAGCAGATGGATCAGACGCTGGAAGAAATGCGTCAGGATGGCACATCCCTGAAAATCATTAAAAAATATCTGGATGATCCCCAGAAGTATCTGGAGGTGGATGATCTTGGATATTAGGAGAAGAATAAAAGTAAAACGATTCTGGATATTCGGCATTCTGCTTGGAATCTGTGTGACTGCAACTTCCCTGTATTACTTTTTTTCAGGCAGAGAAAAAAGGAAGCAGAGAACAGGATGGTGAAAACTGTAAACTATGTCAAAGTGCAGTGTTCCACCTACACCCATTATAATGAAGCTTCGGAATCTAAAAGTCTCCTCCGCGCCATTGAAAGTGCCAGACAGATGAGTACGAATATCGACATGGAAACAGAAAACGGCGGCCGGCTAAGCCAGGAGTTTCTGAAAGAAAATCTGCAGACCCTCTGGGTGGATGGTATCCTTGTGCTGGATGCAGAGGGAAAGACAGTCTGCAAATACAGCATGGATGAGGCTCTGACCAATGGGATCACAGATTATCTGCAAAAAGACATTATCATGGATTTTACCGGATATGAAGAAAGATCTTATTCGGAACGGATTGACCGAGAAGACGGATCACGTATCGACATTGCAGCCTGTGCCAGAAAAGATGCACCAGGTATGGTTGCAATTTATTATTATACATCTTCGGAATTTGTCAGAAATTATACCCTGACAATACAGAACCTTTTAAATGGCTATAGCACTCAGAAGGATGGAACGATTATTGTTGCAGACAAGGGAACCATTGTTGCCAGCAACGATGAAAGCCTGCTGGGACAGGATACTGCCGGCAACCAGGTTGTCCAGGCAATGAAAGAGCATACAGACAGTCAGCATATTTTTCATTTAAAAAATGAAGGAACCGGAGGTTACGGAATCATGCTGAAGCAGCGGGATTATTATATTTATACCTATCTTCCGGATACGGAAGTATTCCGTAACCTGCCACTAAGTGTAACAGCTGTCGTTTTTCTTTATTTACTCATATTCGGTATATTCTGCTTCTGGGGTTACAGAGCGGATCTGGCACATCGGAAACAGGAACAGGAAAAAGATGAAAAATATAAAGCAGAACTTCTAAGAGCAGCAAAAAAAGCAGAAGCAGCCAATGAGGCAAAAACTGAGTTTCTGCAGAGAATGAGCCATGATATCCGGACACCGATCAATGGAATCTGCGGCATGATCAATGTGGCAGACCATTATGCAGACAATATGGAGAAACAGACGGAATGCAGGGCAAAGATCAAAAAGACATCCCATCTGCTGCTGGAACTGATAAACGAGGTTCTGGACATGAGCAAGCTGGAGTCAGATGAAGTGGTTCTGGAAGACATCCCATTTAATCTGAACAGTATTTTTGAGGAAATACTGGGTGTGATCGAACATATGGCTGCGGAGCAGAATATCCGGATCATTTGGGAAGAGAAAGAAGTTACACACTGGAATCTTATTGGAAGTCCGGTGCATGTGAAACGGATTCTGATGAATATTTTGTCTAATGCGGTGAAATATAACAAAGAAAACGGATATGTCTATATCGGCTGTCGGGAAATCCCATCGAAACAGACAGCAATGACCACATTGGAATTTGTCTGCAGAGACACCGGAATTGGAATGACAGAGGCATTCCAGAAACGCATTTTTGAACCATTTGCACAGGAACATGCAGGAAGCCGCACAAAATTCGCCGGAACAGGACTGGGAATGCCAATTACAAAAAAACTGGTGGAGAAAATGGGCGGAACCATTTCCTTTGAAAGTAAAGAAGGTACAGGGACTACATTTGTGATCCGGATTCCATTCCAGATTGATGCAGATATGAAGGATAGGACTGAAACGGAAGAAAAAACAGAAACTTCTATCCAGGGGCTCCATGTTCTTCTGACAGAGGATAATGAGCTGAATATGGAGATTGCAGAATTTGTGCTTCAGAATGAAGGCGCTGTGGTGACAAAAGCATGGAATGGACAGAAGGCTGTTGACATATTCAGAAAAAGCAGACCTGGAGAATTTGATGCTATTCTTATGGATATTATGATGCCTGTCATGAATGGATATGAAGCAGCAAAGATGATCCGCTCTCTGGACAGAGAGGATGCAAAAGTGATACCGATCATTGCCATGACAGCAAACGCGTTCACTGAGGACAAAATGAGAGCAAAGGAAGCAGGAATGGATGAACATATTGCCAAGCCTGTTGATGGAAAGTTATTAGTAAAAGCGATCAATGAGTTAGTAAAACATAATCAGGAGAAGTTATAATGAAAAAGAAAAAATGGAATAAGATACTTGCTGTGCTTTTGGCGATGGTGACAGCCGTATCACTTCTGTCTGGCTGCGGCGGGAAAAGTGCGGAAAAAGAAGATGCAGAAACCATCACAGTGTATTTATGGAGCACAAAGCTGTATGAAAAATATGCGCCATACATCCAGGAACAGCTTCCGGATATCAACGTTGAATTTGTAGTAGGCAATAATGATCTGGATTTCTATCGTTTTCTGAATGAAAACGGCGGATTGCCGGATATTATAACCTGCTGCAGGTTTTCCCTCCATGATGCAAGCCCCCTGAAGGACAGTCTGATGGATCTTTCCACAACCAATGCTGCAGGTGCTGTCTATGATACCTACCTTAACAATTTCAAAAATCAGGATGGCAGCGTAAACTGGCTTCCTGTGTGTGCAGATGCCCATGGCTTTGTAGTGAACAAAGATCTTTTTGAAAAGTATGATATTCCTCTTCCAACGGATTATGAAAGCTTCGTTTCTGCCTGCCAGGCATTTGATGAGGTGGGTATCCGTGGGTTTACTGCAGACTATTACTATGATTATACCTGTATGGAAACACTGCAGGGTCTGTCTGCATCAGAGCTGTCTTCTGGGGATGGACGTAAGTGGCGTACCATCTACAGTGACCCGGACAATACAAAGAGAGAAGGTCTGGACAGTACCGTCTGGCCGGAGGCTTTTGAACGTATGGAGCAGTTTATTCAGGATACAGGGCTGAGCCAGGATGATCTGGATATGAATTATGATGATGTGGTTGAGATGTACAAAAGTGGTAAGCTTGCCATGTATTTCGGCAGTTCTGCCGGTGTAAAAATGTTCCAGGATCAGGGCATTAACACAACATTCCTGCCATTCTTTCAGCAGAACGGCGAAAAGTGGCTGATGACTACACCATATTTCCAGATAGCTTTAAACCGTGACCTGACAAAGGATGAAACACGTCGGCAGAAAGCAATGAAGGTACTGAACACAATGCTTTCAGAGGATGCGCAGAACCGGATCATTTATGATGGGCAGGATCTGTTAAGCTATAGCCAGGATGTGGATTTCCGGCTTACGGAATATCTGAAGGATGTGAAACCTGTGATCGAAGAAAACCATATGTATATCCGTATTGCGTCAAATGACTTTTTTTCCATTTCCAGGGATGTGGTGTCTAAGATGATCTCAGGAGAATTATAATGCAGAGCAGGCTTATCAGTCATTTAATTCCCAGCTTCTTGAAGAAAAATCCACTTCTGAGGATATTGTGTTGGATTCAAAGAAAACTTATTCCAATCGTTTCCATACCAGTGGAGGCAATGAAGCCTATTCTGTTATGGCAAACACTTTGCGCGGTATTTATGGGACGGATGTGCTGATTGCAACAGGAAACAGCTTTACAGGAAATGTACTGAAGGCCGGTTATACAGAAAAAATGGCAGGCAACATGATTATGCCAAACGAGCTTTCCGCTTACAGCAGTGAGATGAGCGGGGCTGAACTGAAGGAAACTGTCAGAAACTTTGTGGAAGGCTACCGGGGTGGTTTCATTCCCTTTAACCGTGGCTCTCTGCCTGTTTTCAGTGGTATTTCTGTGGAAATTAAGGAAACGGATAATGGTTATACATTGAGTAAAGTTTCAAAGAATGGAAAACAGATTCAGGACAAGGATACTTTTACTGTGACCTGCCTTGCAGCACCACAACATATGGAAGCTTATCCGGCAGAGGAAAATATTGTATTTGATGGAGGGGATACCTCTGTGGAAGATACCTGGACAACATATGTTTCAGATGGTAATGCCATTCTTGCAGAGCCTGAAGACTACATTACTCTGAGGTGAGAAGAATGGATGTTAAGAATCATAATACAAACAGAAAGAAACGGGTTGCGAGAAAACGATGGAATACGGCAATTTTTATTGCCCTATTCGTTGGAATCCTTTTGACTGTTTTCCGATATTTTGAGTTTGTATCGAAGACTGTTTATGAGGAAAGTGTTTCTCACCTGACAGAAATTTTTCATCAGTCTGATAATATGCTAAGTGAGCTGACAAATAAGAATCTGACTTATCTCCATATATGGGGGGAATATCTGCAGAACACTTCCGATGAAAGTGAAATTCGTGAGTATATAGAGAAAGCACAGGAAGATGCAGGCTTTTTAGATTTTTATTTCCTGTCAGCGGACGGGAACTATAAGATGGCAACAGGTGAAACCGGGTATCTGGGATTGCAGGAAAATATTGAAGATGAGATCCGGCAGGGAAATGATGTGATAACCAATGCAACGGTTCCCGGAAAATCCCAGCTCCTTGTTTTTGCTACTCCCAGGCCTCATGGAAGTTATCAGGGCTTTGAATATGATGCCATTGCCATTGCCTATGAAAACTCTGATATCGTAAATGTGCTGAATATTTCTGCTTTCAATGGAAATGCCCAGAGTTATGTGGTTCATCCGGATGGCCGTGTTGTTGTGGATCATTCTTCTGAGGCATGGGGAGAGGTGTATAATTTCTTTGGGATTCTGAGAGAACATTCCAATATGTCTGAAAAAGAGATCCTTAAACTTTCAGAAGAGTTTAAGGAAGGACATACAGATGCAATGCTGATAAATCTGGAAGGAGAGGATTACTATCTGGTCTATGAGAAATCCAAACCTCAGGACTGGATCTTTCTGGGACTTATCCAGGCTGATATCGTCAATGCCAGTATGAATGCTCTGCAGCGTAGTACTATGCTGCTTGTAAGTGCAGTAGCGGTGTGTATTGCCGGTCTTTTTATTGAAATTATTCTCCGGAAAAACAGGGTAAACCTGAAGAGAAAGGATACGGAGATCCTGTACAGGGACGAACTGTTTCAAAAGCTGTCAATGAATGTAGATGACGTTTTCCTGATGCTGGATGCAAAAACATATCAGGCAGATTACGTCAGTCCCAATGTGGAAAAACTGCTGGGAATTACAGTAGAACAGATTCGTAAAGATATTTGTGTCCTTGGGAAACTGCATCCCGGGGACGTTGAAGATCCGGAGAAGAAGTATCTGGAAGAAATCCAGGTTCATGAGCAGCAGGAATGGGATCTTGAATATGTTCATCAGAAAACAGGAGAACACCGCTGGTTTCATAACGTTGCAATGGGCAGCGAGGTAAACGGAAAAAAGAAATATATCCTGGTTCTGTCAGATCGTACCTCTGATAGAAAAATGAATCAGGCCCTTTCTGAGGCGGTCCGCGCTGCGGAGACTGCAAACAAGGCAAAGAGCACCTTCCTTTCCAATATGTCTCACGATATCCGTACACCAATGAATGCGATCATTGGTTTTACCACACTGGCTGTAAGCAACATTGATGATAAAGAAAGGGTTCGGGATTATCTGGGTAAGATTCTTTCCTCCAGTAATCATCTGCTCTCACTGATCAATGATATCCTGGATATGAGCCGTATTGAGAGCGGGAAAATCCATCTGGAAGAGACGGAAGTCAGTCTGTCAGAGGTTCTTCATGATCTGAAAACCATTATCAGCGGACAGATCCATGCGAAACAGTTAGAGCTTTACATGGATGTCATGGATGTTACCAATGAGGATGTTTATTGCGACAAGACCAGGCTGAATCAGGTGCTGCTGAATCTTTTGTCCAATGCGATCAAGTTTACTCCTGCAGGCGGAACCGTTTCTGTCCGGCTGAGAGAGTATCCGGGTACACAGAGAAGCTGTGAACTGTACGAAATCCGGGTAAAGGATAACGGAATCGGCATGAGTCAGAAATTTGTACAGAAGATCTTTTCTCCTTTTGAGAGAGAGCGGACTTCCACTGTAAGCAGGACTCAGGGTACAGGACTGGGTATGGCTATCACCAAGAACATCGTAGATATGATGGGCGGAACCATTGAGGTTCAGACAGAACAGGGCAAAGGTACTGAATTTATTATCCGTCTGCCATTGCGGATCCAGCCTGAGAATCACCGTATAGAGAAAATCGCAGAACTGGAAGGTCTGAAGGCATTGGTAGTAGACGATGATTTCAATACCTGTGACAGTGTGACTAAGATGCTTGTGAAGGTTGGAATGCGTTCGGAATGGACACTTTCCGGCAAGGAGGCTGTTCTCCGCGCACGACAGTCTATGGAAATGGGGGATGCATTCCACGCTTATATCATTGACTGGCGTCTGCCTGATATGAATGGCATTGAAGTTACCCGTCAGATCCGCAGTCTTGGTGATGATACGCCGATCATTATCCTGACTGCTTACGACTGGTCAGATATTGAAGTGGAAGCCAGGGCAGCAGGGGTGACTGCGTTCTGTGCCAAACCTATGTTTATGTCAGATATCAGAGAGACTCTGATGGCTGCTATCGGCCAGAAGCAGGCCGGGGCAGATGATAATATTCTTCCGGCAGCAGATTCAGATTTCAGAGACAGGCGCATACTGCTTGTGGAAGATAATGAACTGAACAGTGAAATTGCAGTAGCGCTCCTTAGTGAATATGGTTTTCAGGTTGATACAGCGGAAGATGGAGCAGAGGCTGTGGAGAAGGTTAAGAATTCAAGACCAGGTGATTATGATCTGGTGCTTATGGATGTGCAGATGCCTGTAATGAACGGATATGAGGCTACTGAGCAGATCCGTTCACTGGATGATCCGGCACTGGCGGGAATTACGATCCTTGCCATGACTGCCAATGCTTTTGACGAAGACAGAAAGAAAGCACTGGCATGTGGTATGGATGGATTTCTATCCAAACCAATTGTTATAGAGGAACTGATCAGTACATTACAAAACAGTCTGGGGTAAGTTTTCTGTTTGAACTGTGATAATGGGATATGAAAAGTGGTTTGATGAAAGCAAGGAGGAGCAACGAATGATTTGTGGAATGACGTATTTTCAGATATGTCTGTATTTTCTTATTTATTCTTTTGGCGGCTGGGTTGTTGAAGTTATTTTTCATGCAGTAGCGTTGGGAAAAGTTATAAACAGAGGTTTCCTGAATGGACCGGTTTGCCCGGTATATGGATTTGGGGTGCTTTCTGTTTTTGCTTTGCTCAATACAATTCAGGGCAGCGGGCGTCAGATGAGTGATGGAATGATTTTTGTGTTTGGAATTGTTCTGGCAACTGCGGTGGAACTGGTTGCAGGCTGGCTGCTGGATGTGTGTTTCCATGCAAGATGGTGGGATTATTCAGATAAACCCTTCAATTTTCATGGCTACATTTGTCTGGAGTTTTCTCTGATCTGGGGACTGGCTATCGTTATGGTAGTAAAAGTTTTCCAGAAGTATGTAGAGTCACATGCATCACATACACCTGCAACCTGGGAATGGATTGTGATAGCAGTTTTGTATGCTGTGTATCTGACAGATTTTATTGTGACCGTAGCAGTAATCCAGGGACTGAATAAAAAGCTTACCAGACTGGATAAAGTTCGTTCAGATTTGAGAATTGTAAGTGATAAACTGAGTGATACTCTGGCTACGACTACGATTGGCACAGCACAGAAAGTGGGAGAAGGAAAGGTTCAGGCAACTCTTGCAGCAGCAGAATTGCGTGATGCAACTGCCGCACAGCGAGAAAAATCTATCGAAATGCTTCGTATAAAAAGAGCGGAGCTTCAGGCTCAGTTTGAGGAACTGTCCAGTTCTATTACCAATCATACCGTTGTCGGTCAGGGGCGTATCATCAAGGCATTTCCGAAGATGCAGCACAGAGACTATTCCGAACTGATTCAGGAGCTGAAAAAGAGATTAAAATAGATTAAAATAGATTAAAATGCAGAGGGAGGCTTCAGGTGAACAGACAGGCAGTACAAACCTTAAAGACTTATTTTGGATATGATACATTCAGAGAAGGGCAGGAGAGTGTTGTGGAGTCCATTCTGGAACACCGGGATGTGCTTGCAATCATGCCGACAGGAGCTGGAAAATCCATCTGTTATCAGGTACCGGCACTGATGCTGTCAGGAATTACGATTGTAATTTCTCCTCTGATCTCACTGATGCAGGATCAGGTAAAGGCTTTGAATGAAGCGGGAATACATGCCGCATTTATCAATTCTTCACTGTCGGAAAGTCAGATTAGCAAGGCGTTGTACCTGGCAGCAGGAGGAAGATACAAAATTATTTATGTTGCACCGGAACGTCTGGAAAATTATGAGTTTCTGGAATTTGCCAGACAGGTGGAGATTTCCATGGTGACAGTGGATGAGGCACATTGTATTTCACAGTGGGGCCAGGATTTCAGACCAAGCTATGTCAAAATCGTAGACTTTGTAAAAAATCTTCCCGGTCGTCCGATCGTCAGTGCTTTTACCGCAACTGCAACAGAGGAAGTAAAGAACGACATTCTCTGTACTTTAAATCTGGAAGATCCGAAAGTAGTGATTACCGGGTTTGATAGAAAGAATTTATATTACAGCGTGGAAAATATCCGGCGAAAAGACGATTTTGTGATGGATTACATAGACAGACATCCAACAGAGAGCGGGATTATTTACTGCTCTACAAGAAAAAATGTGGACAATCTTTTTGAACTGCTTTTCCAAAAAGGAGTTGCTGTTACCAGATATCATGCAGGACTGAATAATGAAACCAGAAAAAAGAATCAGGATGATTTCATTTACGACAGAACCCCCGTTATTATTGCAACAAATGCATTTGGAATGGGGATTGACAAATCCAATGTGAGATATGTGATCCATTACAATATGCCGCAGAGTATGGAGAATTATTATCAGGAGGCAGGACGTGCAGGGCGTGACGGAGAGAATTCCCAGTGCGTTCTATTGTTTTCTGCACAGGATGTTATGATCGACCGAATGCTTCTGGATAACAAAGATTTTTCCGATGTGGATGAAGAGGATGAATTTCTCATTCGTCAGCGGGATATACGAAGGCTTCAGATCATGGAAGGATATTGTAAAACAACAGGATGTCTGCGAAATTATATTCTGGAGTATTTCGGTGAAAAGACCTTCGGTCCCTGTGATAATTGTGGAAATTGTCACAGAGAATACCATGAGACAGATATGACCAGAGAGGCGAAGTGGGTAGTGAACTGTGTAGCTGAGACGAGAGGAAGGTATGGACTGACAATTGTGCTTGGCACTCTGCTGGGGGCTAAGAGAGCCCGGTTGAGGGAGCTTGGAGCAGATAAGTATAAATCTTATGGAGCATTGAATGATCACAGTGAGGCAGAACTCAGGGCACTGATCAGCCAGATGACTGAGATGGGATATCTCTATCAGACACAGGAACGTTACAGTGTGCTGAAACTGGGCGATATTTCTCCGCTAAGAGATGAAAATACTCACGTGATTATGCGTACTTACGAGGAAAAAGAACCGGATAAAAAGAAAAAGCCCCAGAAATCTGTCAGAAAACGCAGTACAGATGCGCTTACGGCAGCAGGTTACGATTTATTTGAAGCCCTGCGGAAACTTCGTCTGGAAATTGCAAAAGAGGAAGCCATGCCTCCATATATCGTGTTCAGTGATAAGACGCTGATAGATATGTGCATCAAATGTCCATCAAATGAAGAAGAAATGCTGGAGGTTTCCGGTGTGGGCGAGAATAAGCTAAAGAAATACGGTCAGAGATTTCTGGAAGAGATACAGAAGTTCTGCCTGGAACGTCCGAATGCGGTTTTGAGTATGTCGGAAGATGAAAATGGTAATCCCTGAGAACAAAGGTTGGAAAACAGATGAATATAGAAAAATATACGGAAGAATTAATCACATTGAGACATTACTTTCATCAACATCCGGAGCTGGCACTTCAGGAAGTGGAGACGTCTGCATATATCCGGAAATATCTGGAGAAACTGGGATATGAGATTGTGCCGATAGAACCTACAGGATTGATTGCGGAACTTCCATCTCTGAGAAACAGGGAGAAACTGGTTGTACTCAGGGCGGAGATGGATGCATTGCCCATACAGGAGCAGACAAATCTGCCATATGCATCAGTAAATCAGGGATGTATGCATGCCTGCGGTCACGATATGATCCTGGCAGCAGCACTGATCCTTGCAAAAATTGTGTCAGAAGAGCAAAGAATGCAGGAAAGTTTTCCGGTCAGACTCCGGTTCCTTTTTGAACCTGCAGAGGAGATTGGTGAAGGTGCAAAAAGAATGCTTCAGGCCGGAGCATTAGAGAATCCGAAAGCAGATGCATTTCTGATGTTTCATTACGCAGCGGACATGACATTTGGAATGGCAGTGCATCAGGGACAGGCATCTTCCATGATCAACAGTATGCAGATTCATGTTCATGGAAAATCCAGTCACTGGTGTGAAGCGGATAAGGGGATTGATGCAATTTATGCAGCTGCTCAAGTGATAAGTGCCATTCATGATCTGAATGAAAGTTTTGGAAAACAGCATCCGGATGCAGGAAAATATATTGTGGGTACGGGTACGATCCATGGCGGTGAATATACGAATATTATTGCAGACCATGTGGTATTAAACGGAAATATACGCGCAGTTCATGAAGAAACTTACATGGCACTTGAGCACGAGCTGGAGAGAAATCTGCAGGAAATTGAAAAGCAGACTGGCACACAGATCCGTATGGAATTTCCAAAAGATCCGGTATATGCGTTTGCCAATGATGAGGAACTTACAGAGACAGCAAAGGTAGTGGGGGCAGAAGTATTCGGAGATAAATTTGTTCTGGAAGGAGAAGATGAGTTGTTTCTTTCCGGTGACAACGCATACAGATATTTTAGAGAAACCAGAGGACTTTTCACAGTATTTCTTGCGGGAATACCAGGAGAAAATCATCCTCTGCATCATCCGAAATTTCAATTAGATGAGAGGATACTGCCGTACAGCGTGGAGACATTGTATAAGATTATAACTACATTATGAAAAAATTACCAAAAGGACTTGAAAATTGGATTAAAATAGTATAATATAAAAACATAAACAAATTAAGAATGCATAGCAACTATAACTTATTAACGTTGAGTGACAGCAGATTGCTGAATAGTAACGGACAGACGATATACTATAAAGAAAGAATTGAGGGCAGAAATATGAAGATTACAGATACCATTAAATATGTCGGAGTGAATGACCATCAGGTAGATTTGTTTGAGGGACAGTATGCAGTGCCAAACGGAATGGCATATAATTCCTATGTGATTCTGGATGACAAGGTTGCAGTTATGGATACTGTAGATGCCAATTTCAAACATGAATGGCTGGATAATCTTGAACAGGCACTGGGCGGACGTAAGCCGGACTATCTGATCGTTCAGCATATGGAGCCTGACCATGCAGCAAATGTAGCGAACTTTCTGGAAGTATATCCCGGCACTACAGTAGTAGCCAATGCGAAGACATTTGTAATGATCAAGAATTTCTTCGGACTGGATCTGGAAGGGCAGAAACTGGAAGTAGAGAATGGTTCTACATTGAGCCTGGGAAACCACAATCTTACTTTTGTATTTGCACCAATGGTACACTGGCCGGAGGTTATGGTGACTTATGACAGCACAGATAAAGTTCTTTTTTCAGCAGATGGATTTGGTAAGTTCGGTGCTCTGGATGTGGAAGAAAACTGGGATGATGAAGCAAGAAGATACTTTATCGGTATTGTTGGTAAATATGGCGCACAGGTACAGAGACTTCTGAAAGTAGCAGCTACTCTGGATATTCAGATCATCTGTCCGTTACATGGTCCGGTACTTACAGAAAATCTGGGACATTATATCAGCCTCTATGATACCTGGTCCTCTTACACACCGGAGGAAGAAGGAATCGTAGTTGCATATACTTCTGTATACGGACATACCAAAGAAGCAGTCAATCAGTTTGTGGAGAAATTAAAGAGCAAGGGATGTCCGAAAGTAGTTGTTTATGATCTGGCAAGAGATGATATGTCTCAGGCACTCAGCGATGCATTCCGCTACAGTAAGCTGGTACTGGCAACAACTACTTATAATGCAGGAATCTATCCGTTTATGAATGACTTTATTACCCGTCTGGTAGAACATAATTTCCAGAACCGCACAGTGGGCATTATTGAAAACGGTTCCTGGGCACCTCTGGCAGCAAAAGTAATGAAAAATATGCTTTCTGAATGTAAGAAGATCAACTGGCTGGACACCACAGTGAAGATCATGTCCGCAGTCAATCAGGAAAACAGAGATCAGATGGAAGCGATGGCTTCCGAGCTTTGTAAGGAATATATTGCAAAGAATGATGAACTGGCAAATAAAAATGATATGACAGCATTATTCCGCATTGGTTATGGTCTCTATGTAGTGACATCAAATGACGGTAAGAAGGATAACGGACTGATTGTCAACACAGTTACCCAGCTGACAGACTCTCCGTTCCGTGTTGCAGTTAATATCAATAAGACAAATTATTCTCACCATGTTATCAAGCAGACAGGGGTGATGAATGTAAACTGTCTCTCTGTAGAAGCTCCGTTCTCTGTATTTGAACAGTTTGGTTTCCAGAGTGGAAGAAGCGTGGATAAATTTGCGGGACAGAAGGTGAATCGTTCTGATAACGGACTGATATTCCTGGATAAATATATCAACGCATTTATGTCTCTGAAAGTAGAGCAGTATGTAGACCTGGGAACTCACGGAATGTTCATCTGCAGTGTGACAGAAGCCCGCGTGGTAAGTGACCAGGAGACAATGAGCTACACCTATTATCAGAAAAATGTAAAACCGAAACCTGAAACAGAAGGTAAGAAAGGATTTGTATGTAAAGTCTGCGGATATATCTACGAAGGTGATGAACTTCCGGAAGATTATATCTGCCCACTGTGTAAACATGGAGCTGTAGACTTCGAGCCGATTGGATGAAAGATTTCTCTTGTTAAACTGCTAAAGAGTGACATTCTGTTATATGAATAATTGTTGAGATTTCAGAGTGATCTGATTGATAAAATAAAAAATAGAGATTGTCAGTGGTTATTAAATAGCTGGCAATCTCTATTTTGCTCCAATATGGTACTATTATTAAATACTGTTTCAGTACTATTTCAAATTTACATTCCAAAATGGTGTAATTGATATTATAATGTCAAAAAATTTGATAAAGTCAAAATATAAAAAATAAATCCATTGAAATAGTATTGAAAATACAAAAGTATAGTGATACAATTAAAAAAAGAAAGGACGAAGAGAGGAGGAACTGAGATGACAGAACTTAAACTGGAATTTGAATTGGAAAATGCGGAATTGCCAATAGATTATGATAAAGTGATATTAAGCTTTATGAAAGCAGCAATTGAAAAATTTTTTCGCCGGATTTATTTGACAGGTTATACAACAAGCGGGAGTCTGTAATGAAGACTTATTGCTGGACATGCTATTTGCCTCATGCCCAATTTACTTCAGACACAATTAAACTTGGAGCAAATAAATTTATGTTAACTTTTTCTGATATTGATATGGGAGAATTACTGATAGTTTTTTAATGCATTTAGTCTTATGAAGCATAAAATATTCCATATGAACAGAAATTCCATGAAACTGCTGTCGGTGAAAACAAGGAAACTTCAGACAATTAAAGAAACGGAATTGATTGTAAAAATGCAGAGTTCATTAATAGCGAGAAAACATAATAGTGATGATAATACTGATGTTTATTATACCTTTGATGAGCCGGAATTTTCGGATATTGTAAAGGAGAATCTGAAAATCTTTTTACAGAGGATAAACATAGAGTGCGATACAAGTGATTTTTCTATTGTACCTTTAAAAGGAAAAAAGGTAGTTACAAGAACTATGGGGCAATTTGTAGATGGAAATATTGGTATCTATAAAATAACAGGAAATCTCAGACTGTTGGAAATATTGTATGCAGCTGGAATTGGAACCAGACGTTCTGCTGGACACGGGAAATTTGAAATCATATTTTAGTAGGAGGCGGTGATTTCTTGGATAAATATGTAATTACATTGGGGGATTTCCTGAAGAATGCAGGAATCGTAGGTTTCAGATATATGTTAGAAGCAGCAGATGCAAAAGAAGATTCAGACTTTGGCATTACGCAAGACGGACAAGGATTATGGATTGATATGGATTTCGCATTGAATGCTGACTGGACAGACATGTACTTTAAAGCCTGTGTACAGTATTTTGGACCATTTACAGTTTATCAGGGAGTCCTTGACAGAATTAGTAAGTGTATAGATAAAATTCAGATTGGAAAATGGAATCCAGGAAAGGAAGAAAAGGAAGATCTGAAATTTATTAATGACAAACTGCTTTCTAATAGTTATCAGGCTGGATTTGAAAATATAAAACATGATATTGAAATGCAGGAAGTATACCAAATTCTAAAAAAGGATAAACTCAATGACAAGTTAGACGTGACAGATTTGGAAAAACGATTAATTGATTTGGAAAAATTTCTTCAGCAACCAAAGTGCAGGGAAACATTTATTATGAAAAGTGTGATATATACATATATTAATCGTTTTTGGAGCGGAAAGTGTTTTTTACTGCGGGCAAATGCAAAAAAATGATATGCGGGAATTATTTGAAAAAGATTTTTCCGAGCCGTTTAGGAAATATCTGAAGACAGATCATGTAAAAGCAAAAGATTTATGCATTGACTGTGGAGCAACGATAGGACCTAAAGAGAAGAATTCAATTGCATTTATGAATGAAGTGGGGGATGATTTTACAAGAAAACGTTCTGCTTTCTGGGATTGCAAAGTAGATGCATTTCTTTGTCCGGGATGTACGTTTGTTTATGCTCTGAGTCCGTTGGGATTTCGGCTGTTTGTAAATAAATTTGTCTTTATGAATATTAATAATGATATTCATGCATTATTGGATGTTAATTCGAAAAACGGAACTGACAGTATAGAGGGAGAAAAAAAGGAGGATGAAAAATATTCGCAGTGGTTTGCCCGAACAATTAATATATTGCTGAAAGAAAAAACGAAAGAGATTTCTAATATTCAGGTGATTTTGCGTGGAATAAGGGCAGAAGACAGGTATCTGCTTGGTATTGTTCATAAAAGTATGCTGGACATTATAAGTATGCCTGGTACTTCAAATGCATTGCAATTGTTGGGAAAATATCCTTATATAAAAATTAAGAATGAATTTGTCAATATACATGAAATAGTGGTTATTAATCTGCTGCAATATCGTAATCAATATCAATTGCTGGATAAGGTATTGAAAGCGGCTGTTGAAACAGGCTCATTAAATTTTTATGTTAACTGTATATATGAAATTCAGCTGCGGTCAGAAATTGTATATTATACAGAAGAAGAGAAGAGAAAGGAGATTGCCATGTACACAAGTATGAAAAAAAGTGGAGCAGATTTAAGAAGAGCAATCATGTCTGCTAAGGGTGAGTCTTCCGGCGAATGCCTGCGGGGAATGGAATATCAGTTGTTGAATGCTCTGTCTGTAAGAAATGTAGAGAAATTTATGGATATTGTATTGCGACTGTATAGTGCGTACGGATCACGTAAAAACGAAAATGGTCAGGAGTTATTAATTCCAACAGGTCTTGTACAAATGCTGGGAAATTCGGAAAAATTTACAAGATATGGATATGCATTTGTAATGGGATTGGAAGGATGCTATGAGAAAAAAGGAGGAAAAATGATTATGAAAAGAGAAGGCTTAACTATTACGATGATTTTTCTGGCAGAAAGTGCAAATTATGGGGAAGGGATTGGAAACATTTCTTCTCTCAAAAAAAATGACGAGGGGAAATCATGAGCAGTATTCTTATATTTCCAGACAGGCTATGAGATATAATATTGTGCAGCAGTCTAATTGGGATACAACTCCGGTGGATGGAAAAAGCGGAGTTGTACAGTTTGCACCATCTGCAACTATTAAAGATTACCCCGAAATTGATTTGTTTGGATACATGAAAACAACAGCGAAAGGTGATGAGCAAAAGGGAGGTGCTGCTACGAGATCTGCAGTTGCCAGACTTAGCAATGCTATTGCTTTGGAACCATTTCAGGGAAATCTGGAATTTCTTACTAATATGGGACTGGCTGTAAGAGGAAATCTGGAAAATGGAATTGCGCAAAGTGAGGTTCATCGTTCTTATTACGCATATACTATGTCAATTGATTTGGACAGAGTAGGTATCGATGGAGAGATTGATATTGATAAAGAAGAAAAGGCAGAACGTGTGAAGATCCTGTTGGATACTATGCAATATCTATATAGAGATATCAAAGGAAGACGTGAAAATTTGAGTCCGTTATTTGTTATTGGAGGAAGATATAGCAGAAAAAATCCGTTTTTTGAAAACAGGGTAAAGGTTGATGATAATAAAATAAATGTAGAAACGTTACAGGAATTGATTAAAGATAATGAACTTGCCGGATATACTTTTACCGGAATTACGTCAGGTATTTTTGATAACGAAAAGATTGTCAGAGAAGAGTTAAAAGCAGAATCTGTTGGAACAGTATTTAAGCATTTGAAAGAGGAAGTGAATCTATATTATGGAGAAAGCAATTAGATTACAGTGTTTTCAAAATCTGGTCAATTATAGAAAACCCAGCAGTTTTATTATTAAAGAAACATTTCCATTACCTCCTTATTCCACTGTACTGGGAATGATTCATGCTGCATGTGGTTATACGGAATTTCATCCAATGAAGCTTTGCATTCAAGGAACAAATTGTGGTACAGTGTCAGAATTATATACGCGATATTCTTTTTCATCGGGAGCTAAATTTGAGGAAGGAAGGCATCAGATTTGCATTGAAGATGATGAAAAATATGGTATTTTTCGTGGAATTGCAAATGTAGAACTTATATGCGAAAATCGTATGGTTATTCATATTGTTCCAGATGAAGAAGACTTTGATACGGTATATCAATCATTAAAAAATCCTCCACAATATTTGGCACTGGGACGATATGAAGATCTTCTGGACATAGAACGAGTTGATATTGTAAGAATTCATCCGGAAAATGAAGTGGATTTGAAAAGAGATATGTATATTCCGGTAGAAAATGAATGGGAAAAGGATGAAGAAAAGATAAAAATCAAAAATCCAAGAATGACTGTTTATAATCTTACAAAAGAATATGAAATTACAAAGCAGGGATTACGGCGATGGAAAAAGAAAAATGGAAGAATCAAAGCATATTATTGTCCGCAGGGAATGACGTTAAGAAAAGGTGCGTATGTAGATAATATTGAAGAGGATGCTGCTATAGTTTTCTGTTAATAACCTGTTGTATAAATATATAGAGCAAGGCAGCTATGGAGGCTGTCTTGCTTCAGAAAGGATTATATGTATGGAGTACTATGCAAAGTCAAAAAAAGTACAATTCACTTCGGAGCGGATCAATGAAATAAAGAAAAATATGAAGAATATTGAGGAATGTTTGAAAGAGAATCTTACCGAAACAGATGTTGAGATATTGAATAGTAGTATTACTGATATAGCCGAAAAAACTGAAGAAAAGCAGAAAACATTGAAAGAACATCATAAGGACATAGTAACGTGTGCTGAGATGCTTTTTTTTAGAATATGGGGAATATTTTACTGAAAAAGAAAAAAAACTGGTGGTTGAGGCATGCAGGATTCATGATCTGGGAAAGGTTAATCTTGTTTTTCAGGCAATGATATGTCCGAAATTAGCTGAAAAATTTCATATAGATGTAAGAAAAACTCAGCAGATTCCACATGGCTTTTTAAGTGCTGTTACTATTTCTTTAGATGAATTTGATGATTTGTCGGAATTGTTTTCGGATAAAGATTTTGGACCATTTATTACAGCGGTTTATTATCATCATGACAGGGAGGATCATTATAACAGTCCGGCAATTAGAAAATATGCTGAAAAGTATTATATGAAACAGATTGAAGAATATCTGAATAGAAAAATCAGAAAATTAAATTGCAGTAATTTAGATGATTTACTGTTTCGTAACAATGTATATACTGGAAAATATATACCAGATTCAAATGCCTGGAAAGAATATTTATTGATAAAAGGCTTGCTTAATAAATTTGATTATACAGTCAGTGCAGGATATGAAAATGCAGAAAGCGCCATTGATCTTCATGAAAAAAAATTGGTAAAGAATATAGAAAAATTTCTAAACGGAAAAGAATTAAGGCCGGCGCAAAAATTTATGAAGATGAATAGAGATAAAAATCTGATTGTTATAGCACCTACAGGATCTGGAAAAACAGAAGCATCGCTATTATGGATGAATGGTGAAAAAAGGTTTTTATACATTACCGTTGAAGGTATCTTCTAATGCGATATATTTACGTATAAAGGAAAATTATGAATATAAAGACGTTGCATTGTTACATTCTGATGCTATGGCGGTGTATTTAAGAGAGTATAATGGTAATGAAGATATTGGAGAGAAATATGAAAGGTCAAAAATGTTGTCACAACCATTGACTGTCTGTACAGTTGACCAACTGTTTAGATTTGTATACAGAGCATTAGGAACAGAGATATTTGCAGCTACATTGAAATATTCAAAGTTGGTTCTGGATGAGATTCAGGCATATGAACCACGTGTAATTGCAACTATTATTTATGGATTAAAAATGATACAGGAAATGGGTGGCAAATTTGCAATTATTACAGCAACTTTTCCACCTGTACTTAAATATTTTATGGAACAATATGGTTTGGTTGAGGGAAAACAATACATATTTAAAGATTTCACCGGAAAAGAATATCAGGTGGAGAAATATCCAAGACATAAAGTTGAAATCAGACATTCGGAAATGAATTTAGATGAAATCAGGCTGCGAGGAAAAAATAGAAAAGTGTTAGTTATCTGTAATACTGTTTCTAAAGCTCAGAAGCTTTATAAGAAATTAGAGGGAGAAAATGTATGGCTTTTACATTCAAAATATATTAGAAGAGACAGAGCATTTCTGGAAAGGAAAATTATGGGATTTTCGGAGTCAGGTGAATCTGGAATATGGATTACAACTCAAATAGTTGAGGCTAGTTTAGATATAGATTTTGATATTTTGTATACAGAAATGTGTACGGCAGATAGTCTTTTACAGAGAATGGGAAGATGTAATCGTAAAGGTCGTTATTGTCCGAATGAGGCGAACATTGTTGTATTTGATAATAGAAATGGAGTCAGTGAAGGAAAAAGACGGAGTGTTTATGAAGACAAATTATATGACAGGTCTTTGGAATTACTGAGCAAATACGAACACATATTATTTTCTGAAGATAAAAAAACTGCATACATGAATGAGGTTTATAGTGTAGATGGTGTGAAAGAAACCATATACTTTGAAAACATTCAAAAAGATTTAAAATTATTCTCTGAAATTCATCCAACAGAGTATTCTGCTGATGAGGCTGAAGTTCGGGATATCAGAAGTGTAACTATTGTTCCGGAAAATGTTTATGTTGAAAACCAGAATTTATTCGAATACGGAGTAGAGTTTTTGAAGAAACCTAATATGAGCAGGGAAGCCAGAAGCCTGATAAAATCAAAATTGGAAAATCTTACATTAAGTTTAAATCTCTATCAAAAATTTCCGGCAGAAGTGGACAGAACTACAATTGGGTTAAGCGAAAACAGAAAAATTACAGATATTCACAGAGCACAGTATAATTATGAATTTGACATTGAAAGCGGGAAAGGACGTGGAATATTGTTTGATGAACAATTAGAATTGGATGGAATATTTGTGTAAATATGGAGCGTGGATATGGAAAATCGGATAACAGGAGTGATGATTTATTATTATTTTGTATGCAAACGAAAACTCTGGTATTTTTGTCATGAAATCCGAATGGAAGCAGAAAATGAGGATGTCATATTAGGAAAAATACTTGATGAAAGCAGTTACAGTAAAAATGAGAAGCATATAAATATTGATAACATTATTAACATTGATTTTATAAGTGAACATAAAGAATTGCATGAAGTGAAGAAAAGCAAAGCAGTAGAGGACGCTGGAATATGGCAGGTTAAGTACTATCTATATTATTTATGGAAACGTGGAGTCAAAGGGATTAAAGGAAAGGTTGACTATCCGCTGTTAAAAAAGTCGGTGATAGTTGAGCTATCAGAAAATGATATAAAAACGCTGGAGAAGATTATTGGTGAAATTACAGAGATAGAGTGCATGGATACGCCACCGATGATTGTAAACTCTAAATTATGCAAAAAATGTGCTTATTATGATTTGTGTTTTATATGAACATTCAATTTATAATTAGGAGAAGGTTATGAAGCAAAGCTTTTATGTTTATAATAATGGGGATTTGAAACGTAAAGATAATACATTGCAATTTACAACCTATGAAGGTGAAAAGCGAGATATTCCAATAGAGCGAATATCAGATATTTATGTGATGTCAGAAATGTCTTTTAATACAGCATTTATCAATTACATTTCTCAGTATGGGATACCAGTTCATTTCTTTAATTACTATAATTTTTATACTGGAAGTTATTATCCGAGAGAAAGCCTGTTGGCAGGACAGCTATTGGTAAAACAGGTGGAAAACTATACGGACTATGAGAAAAGAATGATACTTGCCAAAAAAATTTATAGAAGCTGCGGCAGATAATATTTACAGGAATTTGAGATATTATAATGGAAGAGGAAAGGATGTAGCAGAATATCTTAGAGATGTGGATTCATTGCGGAAGCAGATTGGAAAAACAAAAACAATAGAAGAATTAATGGGGGTTGAAGGAAATATCCGAAGAAGGTATTATGCAGCGTGGAATGTAATCGTAAATCAGGAAATAAAATTTGAAAAAAGAGTTATGCATCCACCAGATAATATGATTAATTCGTTGATTTCATTTGTGAATACATTGATTTATACAAAAGTGCTTAGTGAAATTTATCATACGCAGTTAAATCCGACAATCAGTTATTTACATGAGCCTGGGGTAAGACGATTTTCTTTGAGCTTGGACATTGCAGAAGTGTTTAAACCACTGATCGGAGACAGATTGATTTTTTCACTGTTAAATCGAAAGCAGATTACGGAAGATAGCTTTACGAAGGAATTAAATTTTTTACATTTGAAAAAAGATGCGTCTAAACTGATTGTCTCAGAACTCGAAAAAAGGTTGAAACAATCAGTGATGCATAAAGACTTAGGCAGACAGGTATCTTATCAGTATTTATTAAGATTGGAATCATATAAACTGATAAAACATCTGATTGGCGAAAAAGAATATGAGGGATTCAGAATATGGTGGTGAGTTATGTATATAGTATTAGTTTATGATGTAAGTCAGGAAGAAAACGGTGCAAGACGCTGGTCAAGAATTTTTAAAATATGTAAAAAATATCTGACGCACATCCAAAATTCTGTATTTGAAGGTGAATTGTCAAAAGGACAGCTGGCACAGCTGCAAAAAGAATTAAAAGAGTATATTGATAAAGAATTAGATTCTGTAATTATTTTTAAATCTCGGCAGGAAAAATGGTTGGATAAAGAATTTTGGGGTAGGAAGGATGATTTAACGAGTTTCATATTATGATTGTCGACGTCAGATAGAGTAAAAACTTCAGGAGGTCGACAATGCTTGAGATATCAGGAAAATTTCAAAAATGAGAGCTGTCCAGAAAGATAAAAATAAGTATAAAAATAATGAAGTGACAAGATTGACAGAAAGTGGTAAGATTATATCTGTATTGTAAGGATAAATAGACAACGGGTATTAATAGAAACATCGTGGAATGTAAAGTGAAAAGAAATTAACAAGGAACCCGGAATGACCGGTATTAATAGAAACATCGTGGAATGTAAAGTTCAGCACTGAGTCTTTTCTGGACTGCGTGGTATCTGTATTAATAGAAACATCGTGGAATGTAAAGGCTTGTAGTCCGAGTAACAATTTAACAGCAATTAGTATTAATAGAAACATCGTGGAATGTAAAGAAAGGTCATGGATATGCTGCATGAAGAGGGACAGAGGTATTAATAGAAACATCGTGGAATGTAAAGGAACAGTCGGTTGAAAACGTGTCTCGAATTGAGATTGGTATTAATAGAAACATCGTGGAATGTAAAGTTCTCTAACACAGATAACAGGAATCCATTCAAGATGTATTAATAGAAACATCGTGGAATGTAAAGCTGGGAAGTCCCCAGAGTCCGCTGAATCTACAAGACTGTATTAATAGAAACATCGTGGAATGTAAAGTTCTTGTAGGGGTGTGGTATGATTCAGAGCATGGGTATTAATAGAAACATCGTGGAATGTAAAGTACACCGCAGACAAGATTTACACAACACTGTGCCAGGGTATTAATAGAAACATCGTGGAATGTAAAGCTGATTGCCTGCGATATCTGACTTCTTGTCTTTCCGTATTAATAGAAACATCGTGGAATGTAAAGCTGGATTAGTAGGTATGAGCCGTGCCGTAGACAAATAGTATTAATAGAAACATCGTGGAATGTAAAGTATTTGAGAACTGATTAGAAGATGTTTCCGCTGTATGTATTAATAGAAACATCGTGGAATGTAAAGAAGTTATTGATTTTGATATAGGTGTTATGGTTTTTTATGTATTAATAGAAACATCGTGGAATGTAAAGAAATTTGATAAAAAGTATTTCATCAAAATACCCTCGTATTAATAGAAACATCGTGGAATGTAAAGGCAGTCGCCCTCTCCTTCTCTTTGCAAGAAACACATAGTATTAATAGAAACATCGTGGAATGTAAAGACCCATCTGAGAAAGTTCAAGGACGATATCAGACATCGTATTAATAGAAACATCGTGGAATGTAAAGAACAGTGAAACAGAACTTGTGGAATTTTTAAAGGAGGTATTAATAGAAACATCGTGGAATGTAAAGGAGAAAGAGTGTTCACAATATCAGTTCTCGGAGGAGGTATTAATAGAAACATCGTGGAATGTAAAGTTCTGGAAAGGGCGCAGGAACTGAAACAGGAGACGAGTATTAATAGAAACATCGTGGAATGTAAAGGTAGATTGACAGAAGATATTGTGCTGTAGAGTCCCCGTATTAATAGAAACATCGTGGAATGTAAAGGTGTATAACCAGATGTTTTTAGTGGGATATGAAACGTATTAATAGAAACATCGTGGAATGTAAAGGAAAGAGGAAATACGTTCAGCTCCGTTTTCCCGATGTATTAATAGAAACATCGTGGAATGTAAAGACTGGAATATATCCTCTATCACTTGCAGTGTGGTGAGTATTAATAGAAACATCGTGGAATGTAAAGTGACGAACGCTACATTTTCGAACATCTCCAAATCCTCGTATTAATAGAAACATCGTGGAATGTAAAGATAAAAAATCCCATATCAATTATGCCGGGTTTATTTGTATTAATAGAAACATTGTGGAATGTAAAGATCCAGAGCAGTTGACCATTCTTTCTTCATTTCCGTATTAATAGAAACATCGTGGAATGTAAAGTGCGAATGTATTTCCTTTTTCTATCTGATACACAGTATTAATAGAAATATCGTGGAATGTAAAGTTCTGAAAGTCTACACCACTTACATCCGGATTCTCCGTATTAATAGAAACATTGTGGAATGTAAAGCTCATAAACAGCACTTCACAGTCTATTTCTGTATCGTAATAATAGAAATATTGTGGAATGTAAAGTATGTAAAATAATAAGAAGAATTCACTTCTGGATTTTGTATTAATAGAAACATTATGGAATGTAAAGAAATTTTGGATAGACGAATTCAATAACAATATGTTACACTTTATGAAAGTTAGAGTTTAATATATCAAATATAAAGGGAAGTGTGTCTATTGAAACAAATTAAAAAGAAACTTCCAATAGGAATAGAAATTTCGCAAAGCTTCAGGCGGAAGATTTCTACTATGTAGATAAAACGATGCTTATCAAAGAACTTCTGGATAATTGGGCGGAGGTGAATCTGTTTACACGTCCGAGAAGATTTTGGGTAAAACATTGAATATGAGTATGCTGAAAGCATTCTTTGAATTAAACGGTGATAAGAACTGCTTTAAAGGAACAAGAATTTCCAGAGAAGTTTATCTTTAGCGAACAATACATGGGAAAGTTTCCTGTGATTTTTATTT
>ENA-OQBL01000311-OQBL01000311.1-human-gut-metagenome-genome-assembly--contig:-NODE-311-length-27356-cov-3.626942_pt1 | contig 27356 bp, 29 predicted proteins | sample MGYA00242747_ERZ504553 | MGnify/ENA primary metagenome ERZ504553 (study PRJEB26092, sample SAMD00036240) | human gut metagenome | host: Homo sapiens | study: EMG produced TPA metagenomics assembly of...
ATGGATGGCAGGATTGATAAAATCTGGGCGTTTGACAAGGAGACCGGACTTGCCGGATTGTTGAAAATGGCGGCTGATTTGAGAAAAGAGCATTTCGACTACATTTATGACGCTCATAGTAATATCCGTTCCAACATATTGAAGCTGATAGTGTCTCCATTGCCTTTTGTGAAACCTTACGTTGCTCTGCGGAGCAAAGAGAGAGGCAAACGCTTTTTGTTGTTTAAACTGGGAATCAATCATTTCGACAAGCCTTTCAGGGGGATGGTGTCTTTTCAGAAACCATTGAAGAAATGGGGAATTACGCATTTTCCAGACAACTATCACGACTGGTGTTTCCCGGATGAAATACGTAGCAAGTATGAGAACTTTGTAACCAAAGATATGATTACGCTGGTGCCGTCTGCCAACTGGGAAATGAAACGCTGGCCCGTTTCCTATTGGAAAGAATTGGTTGCCCTTCTTCCTGAGTATAGATTTGTTATTCTGGCTGGTCCGAAGGATACTTTCTGTGAGGAAATCAGAAGTGCTGCACCGGAACGGGTAGTTAATCTTGCGGGACAAACCTCATTGATGGAATCTTCTTACATAGTGTTGCGTTCCAATCTGGTAATCAGCGCTGATACGGGTTTTATGCATGCCGCTGATTTGTTCCGTGTTCCTGCTTTTGCCTTGATGGGACCTACAGCCTTCGGTTTCCCTACGGGACCTACGGTGGAAATACTCGAAACAGCCCTGCCTTGCCGTCCGTGCACCAAAGACGGACGGGGTAAATGCAAGCTGGCTGTTTATCAGAAGTGTATGGTGGATATTATCCCCCCAACAAGTCGCTGAAAAGATTATTGCTTCTCTTGGTTGATGGCGCCTATCGTCTTTGTAGTGGAATAACCGTCTACGAAAGGGATAGTTACTGTTTCTTGGGCGTACTCCCTGCCTACAATGTTTTCTATGGCATAGTCGCCACCTTTTACCAACACGTCCGGTGCAACTGTCTTGATGAGATTCAGAGGGGTGTCTTCCGTAAAAATCACTACGTAGTCCACTGCTTCCAAGGCTGCCAGGACTGTGGAGCGGGCGTTTTCATCATTGATGGGGCGCGATTCCCCTTTCAGACGTTTTACTGAGCTGTCCGAATTCAATCCTACGATAAGTACGTCCCCCAGTCTTTTGGCCTTTTCCAGATAGCACACGTGTCCTTTGTGCAGAATGTCGAAGCAGCCGTTTGTGAATACGATTTTGCGCTCCTGCGCACGCAGTTGTTTTATAGTATCTGCAAGTTGGGGAATAGGAATAAGTTTGCTGGCCGGTTTCCCGATTTGTAGCTCGTCCTGCAACTCTTTGAACAGAATGGGGCTGGTGCCTATTTTCCCGACTACAATGCCGGCCGCTTTATTGGCAAGATAAATGGCATCTGCAATAGGGATACCGGCTGCCAGCGCAGCTGCTAAAGTTGCCACGACAGTATCGCCTGCACCTGAAACGTCATATACTTCCCTTGCTTCGGTAGGAATGTCTTGTGAGACTTCCGGAGCTATATATGACATCCCTTTTTCGGAACGTGTCACTAATAGAGAAGTAAGGTTATACTCCTTCAGTATCCGGTCTGCCGCGCTATGGATTTCTTTATCCTCATTTCTCACATCCATTCCCGAAACGGCTGAAAGTTCTTTTAGATTGGGGGTGATGATGGTTGCGGAACGGTATTTCTCCCAATTTGTCCCTTTGGGGTCTATAATGACCTTCTTCCCTTGCCCGGCAGAGGCGGATATAACCTGCTGGCATACTGTATCATTGCATACTCCCTTGCCATAATCCGAAATCACGACAATGTCCACTTCGGGGAGTGCACGCTTCACGGCATCCAGCAATTTCTGCTCAGTCTCTTCGTTCAGGCATTCATTTTCTGTTTCAAAGTCCAGCCGTACTACTTGCTGGCTGTTGCCTATTACGCGGGTTTTGGTGATGGTCGGGTGGTCCGTATAAAACAGTTCGTTTCTGATACCCAAATCAGCGAACATCTCCTGCATTGTGTTTCCGTTGTGGTCGTTGCCAAGCAGGCTGACGACATACGGCGAGCAACCCAGTCCCAACAGATTTCTTGCAACATTGGCCGCTCCTCCCAATACATTGTAGGTGCGGGTGACACGGACCACTGGTACGGGGGCTTCGGGAGAAATCCTTTTCACGTCCCCTATATGGTAAGTATCCAGCATCACGTCTCCGATAACGAGTACCTTCTTTCCCTTTATACTGTTTAATTCTGTATTCATAATAGGTTGTTTTTTAATTGGTTGGCCCAATATAGAAGTGAGTGCTCAGAGGTGACCCGGAAGGACTTGACACCACTTCTTTCGCCGCATTCCGTATCCGATTTCTTATCTCCGAACATATAGGATTGGGATGGGTCGATTTCATATTTCTTCATCGCTTCCGTCACCATGAAAGGAGAAGGCTTACGGCATTCGCAATGTTCTTCCGGAGCGTGAGGGCAAGTATAGAAATCGTTCAGTATAACTCCATGTTTTTCCAGCTCTTGGGCGAGTGCCCGGTTGAACTGTTCGGCGTCCTCCAGCGTAAAGTAGCCACGTCCAATGCCGGATTGGTTCGTGATGACAATCAGCAGATAACCCAATTCCTGAAAAATACGGAGTGCTTCGGCTACACCGGGCAATAATTCAAGCTCTTGGGTCTTATAAACGTAGCCGAAATCAACATTGATGGTACCGTCCCGATCAAGGAAAATCGCTTATTCATGGGAGAACAGTTTATTGTCAACGATGCCGCACAAGATATGTCCGATAGTTATGTGCACTTCTTGAATCCTGGCAGATTCGGCGTGCTGTATAATCAACGGGTAATTGCAAAGTTCCTTGCACCTTCCTCCATCCCTTCCCAGGAGTCCTATGGTGGTGATGCCCATAGATTGTGCCTTCTGTAAGGCATGCTCCACGTTGGGAGAGTTGCCGCTGGTAGAAAGGCCTATCAGAATATCACCTTTCGTTCCCAAGGCTGCTGTCTGCCGTTCGAAGACGCGGTCGAAGCCATAATCATTGCTGACTGCGGTCAGGATGGAAGTGTCGGTTGTCATGGCGATGGCGGGCAGGCCTTCCCGTTCGGTCACGAAACGTCCGACGAGTTCGGCAGCGATATGCTGGGCATCGGCTGCACTGCCGCCGTTACCGCAAAGCAAGACTTTGTGCCCTTGTCGAAGGGCTTGTACTATCAGATTGCCGACAGTTTCAATGTCGGCAAGCATTTGCCGGTTGTTCAGGATATTTTCTTTGAGCCTGATACCTTCTTGGATGGACTGGGTGATATAATCTTGCATAATTTTCTAATCTCGTTGGTACAAAGATACGACATTTCAGAAATGAAGCTTGCTTTTGACGAAATTTTTAAATTGTCTTTGCTTTCTCCATTTCAGTCTGCTGAAGAGAGTGAAGAATATGCATTCTTCAATATCGAATCCTCTTTGCTCGGCATATAGAGGTATTATTTTCATGAAGTCATCGGCGGGAATACCCAGTTGGCTGAAGGCATTCATGGACATTCTGATACCGGGCACTTTACCGAGCTTCAGGCGGTTGATGTCAATGAGGGCGAAGTGATATTTGCCGTTTGTCTTCCGGTAAATATATTCTTGGGATTATAGTCTAGTGGCAAGACCTTGTTCAGATGTAATTGGAGAGTGAAGTCTACGAGGTCATGTCTTAGCCGTTTTTTCTCTTCTTCCTCCATTTCCATACCGAACATATCCGTTACAAGCGGGTAGGGGAGGTATTCGGAAATAAAGTATCCGGTGTGGAAGAAACCATTCTTTTTGATTTCTATATAAGCTACCGGAGGGGCGTCTCTATTCCCGTTGCAGAAAAAGTTCTGCATATTCAAAGGCGCGCTGCGCTTTGCTTTTGCGAAACCAAGTGTAAATGAGACAGTTTATGAGGGCAGGTCTTTTGTATTTTTTGATTACGAAGTCCTTGTCTCCGAACCGCACTCTTTCGACTGTGTTTCTTCGGTTACAATAAACCTCTTCCCGTTCATATTCTTCCGATGGGATGGCTCGGATATAACTCTCGTAGGCGGCATAATGCGGATGAATATGTACCTTCATTGTTTTTATTTACATTTTACTTCTTTTGAACGGTGCAAAGATAGTGCAAACCGAAAGCAGAACAAAATGAACTTGTTCATTTTTTATTTTGAGGTGCCGCTTATCTTCGCTTTTTGAGCAAAGATAATCAAAATGTATCATCTGGTCGGAAATATCGTATGCTTTTTGGGCGAACTCGGCTTCTGCCGGGGTGGGCTCTTCACCTACCACCTCCATTTGGGGGCTGATGGCGAATCCTTTCTTGCATGGGTCGAGGATGCTTTGGCCCAATCCGCTCCAGTAGTAATCATCCAGTTGGAGCAGGTTCAGCAGGGTGGGGTACATATCGATTTGTCCCATCACTTTATCATAACGCATGCCTACCGGAGAGTTTACTATGATGAAAGGGGTGAATGTCTTGTCGGATACGATACCCTTGCCACCGGGGGCGTTGCACAATTCTTCACGGTAGGTAGCCAGTCCTTCGTGGTCACCGGTGATGACGATAAGGGTCTCGTCGTATTGTGGGAGTGTTTTCAGGTACTCTACGAATTTTCCTATCGCCTTGTCCGTATAGCGTGCAGTGGTCATGTAGTCATTCATTTTCTGTGGAATGGCCGGAGAGAAATGAATCTCTTTCAATTCTTCTGGCAATTTGAAGGGAGCATGGCCGGAGTAGGTCACCAGCTGCATGTAAACATTCTCCCCCTTCTTCCAGATTTCCCCCTTCTCTATTTTTTGGCGGCATTGCGCCAGGAAGGAGCCGTCTCCGGTACGTTTGTGCGTGCCAAAGGCTTCTGTCAGTTCAAAGTCATGATAAGCAATGATGGTGTCGGTCCCGAAACTGTAGGCTATGACGCCTTGGTTCCAGGTCGATACTTTATCAATGGTCAGGAGGTAGTTGCGCGAGTTCTTCTGCTGATGCATGGCTTTCTGCAGGGTTCCGTAGGTGTGGTCAGGATATTGGCTGCTGTATGTGCCGCTGTTGATAGGCAGCATACCGGCGCAAAGCAACAGCTGTGCATCAATGGAGCGCCCTCCTTTCACTTGCGTTAGTACGTGGGGAGCGTATAAGGTGGTGGAGTCTTGCAGCAGTTTGTTGAGATATGGAGTAATCTCTTGCCCTTCCACTTCCCTTTCGAGTACCCAGCTTTCCAGAGATTCTGCCAGGATGACGATGCAGTTGTTGCGGATTCCGATACGTCCGGCCAAAGGGTGATGTCCGGGTTTCTGGCTCAGCCACTCCTTTATCTCTTGCTGTATCTGTGGGGTGGCCTCCTGCTTCTGGTTGATGAGGTCATAGCATAGGCTTCCGAAGACGGTATACATGGAAGTGGTGCTTGCACACAGATAGGCTTTCTGGCGGACGGTGTTGTATGCTTCCTTGAATCCTCCTTTGGCCAGGGTGGTGATGGCAAACAGCAGGATACCGATTCCCAAAGCCCCTCCGTAATACTTGTATGATGTTCTTCCGGCGGTATTTCTTTTGTAATGCCAATAAAGGGGGATACTGGCAATGGTAGATAGAGGGAAGAAGATGTCGTACCAGCGGAAAGAGTCATAAACGCTTCCGGTGAAATCGGCTAGGTTTCCAGAAAGTCCATAGCTGTTAAGTGGAATGGCAGTATAGTAGGTGCGGAAATACATCAGGTTGACAATCAGTAGTATATCCAGCAAAAGCATGATGACTATCTCTGTTTTCCAGAACCGGAAGAACTTATAGGGGACGAGAAGTACGAGGGTGGCTATTATTTTGGTCGCATAAAATTCGATGGTAGAGAATGAAGCGAATGTGGTGGGTATGCTCCAGATGAAATCGAATAGCAGGAATTTGAAAAAAATGGTGATTCCGAATAAAAGAGTCACTTTATCTGTTGCTCCTTGTTGGCTGTTGGAGCAATGAAAAAGATTTCTTCTCATAAAATAGTACTTTTAAAATAGTGGGGTGCAAAGATAGATATTTTAGAGAAGAAAAAGCTTCATAAACAGCAACTTTTGGAGAAAAGTTGATAAAAGTCATTTTTTTTTCTGGATTGATGCAGTATATGCAGAATTCTTGTATTTACTTTGCAGACGTTTAAAGCAAAGAAAGCAAAACTGTTACAAACTAAGGGCTGAATTTTATTGTTCTATTGGTAAAATGAGGTGACGATTGTGTCGTTGCCGTGATATTTTGAGTGTATGAAGAAGCATTATTTATTTTTCGTTTCGGTAGCCTATTCCTATCCTATACTTCGCCCGCTTCAGGACGAAATCAGGCGTAGAGGGGATGATGTTGCATGGTTTATCGAGTCAGACTGCCCGGTTCTGTTGGCCCAGGATGAGAGGTGGCTTCAATCCGTCCAGGAAGTGATGGATTATCAGCCTATTGCTGTTTTTGCACCGGGCAATTATATTTATGATTTCTTCCCGGGAGTGAAAGTCTCCCTTTTCCATGGCTACCCCATCAATAAGCGTGGCGATGAAAAGGATGACCATTTTTCTGTTCGCGGATGGTTCGATGTCTATTGCACACAAGGAGAAACGAGCACTCTTCCCTTCAAGGAGCTTGAGAGGAAATACGGCTTCTTTAAGGTATATGAAACTGGCTGGTGCAAGGCGGATACTTTCGTGAAGGAACGTGCACATACTCCTCATAATGCACGTCCGGTAGTCTTGTACTCTTCTACGTTTACCAAAAATATAACTTCTGCTCCTCATCTGTTTGATACCATCAAGAGACTGGTGCGCGAGAAGAACTGGGATTGGATTATTTCGTTCCATCCGAAATTTTCGGATATGGAAGTCCTCAAGAAATACAAGGAACTGGCCGCTTCCTGCCCCAATATTACTTTCCACGAGAGTGGACTTGTTGATGCCAAGCTGCTGAACAGTGCGGATGTATTGTTGTCCGATGCTTCGTCTGTGATTGTTGAGGCGATGATGTTGGACAAACCGGTTGTGACCTATTGTAACACCATGCCAGGGGATCATTTGCTGAATGTCACTGAGACGGATGCTGTAGAAGGAGCGATAGAAAAGGCCATTTCCCGTCCGGCAGAACTGATGGAGCGGATGCGTGCCTACGTGCACAAGCATGAGGCGCATCTGGACGGTGAGTCCTCTTCACGGGTACTGGATGCCGTAAACAACTACATCTGGTATTTTCAAGGTAAGACCAGAACCAAGCCTTGGAATCTGGTACGTAAGTTTAAATTGCGATGGCGGGTGGGCTATCCGTTGATGGCCACTTTGCGGTTGTGGTAATTGTCATAGCTTATGGAGAACACTGAGACACTACCTCTGATAAGTATTATTGTACCGGTCTATAATGTAAAGAATTACTTGGAGAAATGCCTGCAATCCATTTGCGGGCAGACTTATAAGAATCTGGAAATAATATTGATTGACGACGGCTCTTCCGATGGTTCGGGAGAGCTTTGTGATTTATTTGCCCAAAGGGATGGACGGATAAAGGTTATCCATCAGGCAAATGCAGGTCAGAGTGCAGCTAGGAATAGAGGTTTGGCGGTAGCTCAAGGTGAATTTCTTGGTTTCGTGGATAGCGACGACTGGATTGAACCGGATATGTACGAATTCTTGTATCACTTACTGAAAGAGAATGGGGCGGATATATCCATTTGCTCGCATTATATAGAAACTGCCGTAAAGACCAGAGTGAAGCACTCTTCTGGGCAATTCTCCAGCTTTTCTCGTGAAGAAGCTATCCGAACATTGGTAGAAGATAAGCGTATAAGAAATTATATGTGGGATAAGTTGTATAAGCGTCAATTATTTGCTGGAATATATTTTCCGGTAAATAGAGTTTTTGAAGATATTGCAGTTTCTTATCAGATATTTTATAAAACGCAGAAAGTCGTTATGCAAGACTGTCCTAAATATCATTATTTGAAACGTGAAGGAAGTACTACTCAAGGTAAATTGTACAATTACGAAAAGGAATATCTGCTCTTTCAAACTGTCTATGAACAAGTGAAATTTGTGCGAGAAAAAGAAATATGGGATAAAGCTCCTTATTGTGTACATGAACGGGGAATTCATTTGATTGACCATTTGATGATGCTTCCTCAATCTTCTTTGATAGATGATGTTATCAATGATGTATTAGCCAGAATGCAGGAGTTTGATAATGTGTCGTGGCCGCAATTGGGTGTTATGCATATATTTAAGCGCCGTATGATGTATTGTCATCTAAAGGTTTATAGATGTATTTACCGTTTAGTGAGGACATTCTTCAAATCTAAACGGTATAAATTCCAAACATTATAACTTTAATTGAATCTCAATAATGAATAAAGCAAGGGTTATAGCTTTTTATCTACCTCAATTTCATCCAATACCAGAAAACGACAGATGGTGGATGAAAGGTTTTACGGAATGGACTAATGTAGGAAAGGCACGTCCATTGTTTCCTGGACATTATCAACCTAAGGTGCCGGCAGATTTGGGATATTATGATTTGCGAGTGCCGGAAACACGTAAAGCGCAAGCTGATATGGCAAAAGAATATGGTATCGAAGGCTTTTGTTACTGGCATTATTGGTTTGGAAATGGAAAGAGACTCTTAGAGCGTCCGTTTAATGAAGTATTGTCTTCTGATGAACCGGATTTTCCTTTTTGTCTGGCTTGGGCTAATGAGTCATGGAGGGGCTTTTATCACGGCATAAAGAGCAAAGATACTTTGATAAATCAGCTTTATCCGGGAGAACAAGATTATATAGCTCATTTCCACGAGGTATTACCTGCTTTTAAAGACCATCGCTATATTACAGTGGATGAGAAACCGTTGTTTATGGTTTATCATCCTTTGGATCATCCGGAGATGAAAGAGTTCATTGAACTCTGGCGTACTTTAGCTGTGCAGAATGGCTTGAAGGGGGGTTTTATTTTCATAGGACAAACCTATCATTTGAAAGAAGAAAAAGAGAGACTTATGAAAATGGGGTTTGATGCTATTAATGTTGTACGCTTGTTTGACTTTGAGAAGAAAGCTGCTCTGACTTATAAATATGCGAAATGGAAACATAAAATATTTCGTATTCCTAAGGTTGTGGAGTATAAGAAGGCCAGTTCTTTCTTTGTGGGTGATGAAGAATATGAAGAGAATATTATACCTACCATTATTCCTAACTGGGATCATTCTCCACGTTCCCGTGGTAAATCGTTGGTCTTGAATCACGCTGAACCTTCTTATTTTGCCCGACATATGAAAGAAGCAATAAAGCGTATTGAGAATAAGCCTTTAGACCATCGGCTTGCATTTGTAAAATCATGGAATGAGTGGGCTGAAGGGAACTATCTGGAACCGGATTTACATTATGGAAAACGTTATCTGGAAGTGATGAAAAAAGAATGTTGTAGAGGGATGATTTCTATGGAAGAAAAGATAGCAATTGTTATTCCGGCATATAAGTGCCGCTTCCTCCGGCAGACTTTGGATTCTATTGTCGTACAGACTTGTCGGAGTTTTACTGTTTACATAGGTGATGATGCAAGTCCTCAGAATCTGAAGGAAATTGTTTCTGATTATGCGGATAAAATGAATATTGTCTATCGACGTTTTGATACTAATCTGGGTGGAGTGGATTTGCCGGGGCATTGGGACCGTTGTATAGCACTTGCAAAAGAACCGGTTATTTGGTTCTTTTCAGATGATGATTTGATGCCGCAGGACGGGGTAGAGCGTATTATAAAAGCATTAGATGCTATGGTACGAGGCATGGGATGTTCCGTTTTCCCCTTGCTGTGATAGATGAAAATGGCAAGATAATACATAAAATCCTTCATTGCAGGAATATCCGGTTTCGGGCTATCAGTTTTTGTTGGATAAATTGGAAGGAAGAATTTATTCGGCTGCTTGTGAATATGTTTTTACTCGTGATATATATGAACGGATAGGCGGTTTTGTGAAGTTTCCATTGGCGTGGTGTTCAGACGATGCAACGTGGACAAGCATAGGTGAAAATGCAGGTGGAATGATTCCTTTGCCGGGTAAGCCGGTTTGTTGGCGAAATGTGATGGGCGAGAATATAAGTTGTTCCTTCAATTATGATGAAGAGAAGATAGTAGCTACAAGGCAATTTATAAAATGGGTTTCAGTTTTTTACTCGGACAGACTTCAAGATAGAAAACTACAGCATGCGATAAAGAAATATGCCCATACGATATTGCATTACAGTTTGCAAGATCGTTATAAATTACATGATCTTATGGGTATTTGTCGTAGTTTATGGTATATTTGCCCTTCTGTATCATTAAGTGTGGCATTCCGCATGTGTAAGTTGAAACTTAGAAATCGAAAGAGATAATGAAGAAAATTCTTTTTATACTTCCTTGTGTGCCTTATCCGTTGACTGCTGGAGGTAATCAGGCCTTTTTCAATATGGTGGAATATATCCGGCACAAAATGTCTGTGTCTTTGTTGCTTTCGCCGGGAAATAAGGAGATGAATGATGTCGAAAGTTTAAGGGCTTTATGGACAAATGTTGATTTCTATCTTTTTAGGGAAGAAGATGCAGAACCTAAGACTCGTTGCCCCCGATATTACCGTTGGTTAAAAAAGATGTCTGAATCCATTTCCCGCAAGATGCAACGGCAACTGTATTCTTTTCAGCAAGAGCATCCGTATAAGAATATGACGTTGAAGAATTCTTGTTTTAAACCTTTTCCCAAGGCATACGTAGAGTATGTGTCTGACATCTCACGTCGTGGATTTGATATTATTCAGGTTGAGTTCTATCCATTGATAACCTTGGGGTATCTATTGCCAAAAGATGTACAAACAGTGTTTGTGCATCATGAACTGAGGTATATACGTAATGAAAATGAAATGGAATGCCTTACTCATGTAACAGATGAAGACAAGATGCTCTATGGTATTGCTAAGGATATGGAGAAAGCCGCTTTACGTCAATATAAGCATGTAATTGCATTGACGGATATTGACCGTTTATTGTTGGCAGACTTGGTTGGACAAGAATGCAATATTTATGTTTCTCCGGCAGTGGTACAGATAGAGTCTGTTTATGACAGAATTGTGAAGCCGGCCTCTGTTCGTCTGACATTTGTTGGAAGTGAAAATCATTACCCGAACCAGGATGCAGTAGATTGGTTTTGTCATGAAGTAGCCCCTTGTTTGCGTGCTCAGGGTTTTAAATTTGTTTTTCAAGTGATTGGGACATGGAAGAGCCGTTACGTGAAAAGTCTTCAGGCAGTATGTCCGGAAATGGAGTTAGTGGGTTATGTGGAGGATTTGCGGGAATACTTGAATGGAAGCATCGTTCTGGTGCCAATTCGTATTGGTAGTGGTATGAGGATGAAAATATTGGATGCGGTTTCCTCTATGGCTTCTTTTGTAACTACGACAAAAGGAGTTGAGGGAATTGACCTACGTCACAATGAAGAGTGTTTGATTGCTGATAGCGCAACTGATTTTGCAGCAGCAGTCATTCGTTTGGAGGCGGATAAAAAATTGCAAGTCAGGCTGGCGACGCAAGCATTGAAGCGTTTGCGTGAACTTTATAATCCTCAGGAAATGTTGGAGAGAAGACTGGCTGTTTATGATGAGATATTGCAAAATAATACAAACTAATAGCATCAGATTATGCTTTCAATCATAATTTGTTCGGTATCTCCCGAACGTTTGGAGCAAGTAACCCGGAATATTCATGATACTATTGGTGTTGATTATGAAATCATTGCTATTGATAATCGTGAAAAACAATGGCCGATAGCACGTGCGTATAATGAGGAGCTTCTCGGGCACATTATCCCTTTCTGTTTTTGTTCATGAGGATGTAAAGTTTCATTCGGTAGGCTGGGGAAAGTGCATTGAGAAGAAACTTAAGGAACCGGATTGTGGTATAATTTAAGTATTGTGACATAAATAGACTATATAAAATTTGACTGTTATGAATGGAAATAAGATTACCTTTTGGAGACGTAAATTTTTGTCATTTATATATGAGAAGAAGATTCGTGGAAATGGTATATACACTATTGAAAATATAGAATACTGAAAGTAACTTTGCTTAAAAAGGTGATTTCTTATGATGAAGTTAATTTTACATATTTAAAATTCCTTCATTTTACTAGGAAAGTTTCAGAAAAGAACTATTGTTTAAAGTGAATAATCGTTGTTTTGATGTTCTTGATATTCCTTTGGATCAGGATAGTTTACCTTTAGTTAGTATTATTGTTCCAAATTATAATCATGCTCTATATTTAAGAGAACGTTTGGATTCAATTTATAGCCAAACGTATAAAAAGTTTGAGGTAATTCTATTGGATGATGCATCTTCTGATAATAGTGTTGAAATATTGACTGAATATGCTCAGAAATATCCACAAAAAACCCGTTTAATAGTCAATGAGAAGAATTCGGGAAAAGTTTTTGCTCAATGGAATAAGGGATTGAGTTTGGCCAAAGGAGAGTATATATGGATAGCTGAAAGTGATGATTATTGTGATAAAGGTTTTTTTAAAAGAAGTACTTTTAGGGTTGCGCCACCAATCGGTAATGCTTTCCTTTGCAAGGAGTGTATTCATGAAAGATGGTAAAAAATATGGTCAATAGAGAGATATCTAAAGGATTCGTCAATATCTTGGAATGCTCCTTTTGTTATGTCGGCTCACATGCTTGTGAATAAGGCTTTTGGGATTAAAATGTAGTCCCAAATGTCAGTAGTGCGGTTTTTAGAAATGTGGGTACTATACCTGATGAGATTACTGCTATCTGGAAAGATATGTCCTTATGTGGTGATTGGTTATTTTATCTATGGTTGATTCGAGGAGGAGCTGTCAGCTATACTAATAAAGTGACCAATTATTATAGAATACATGAGAATAGTACTTCATTGAAAGTTCAAGATACATTGGATTATTATATTGAAACTTTTCGTGTTTCTTGTTTTGTAGCCCAGAACTATGCAGTAGATTTATCGATTTTTGATACTGTTAAGAATAACTTAGTACGGCATTGTATAGATAGAAAACATGAAAACAAGGTAGAGGAGGTTGAGAGAATATACGATCTTAATCAGATAAAAGAGTGTGCAAAATGTCGGCGTCCGAATGTTGCTATTTGCGGCTATTCTTTAATTCAAGGTGGGGGAGAGGTATTTCCCATTTATTTGGCAAATGAATTGAAAAAGCAGGGGATAGCAGTAACTTTTGTTGATTTTAGAAGAGCAAATTATGACGAAGGAATCAGGAAAAAACTGGATAGAGATATACCATTAATCGAACTTAGTGACGTTAAATTCTTTAATGGTGTAATTTCTGCTCTTGGAACGGAGATCGTTCATACTCATGAAGGGACTGTGGATTACTTTGTAGCTCGCGTTATAAGGAATAAGGAAGGTGCTTGTAAGCATATTATTACACTTCATGGTATGTATGAAGCTATTTCTAAAAAGAACTTGGATGGAATATTGGAGTTTGTGATCCCAAGCTGTTCTTGTTTTGTATATATTGCTGATAAAAACTTGCTTCCGTTTAAGGGCCTATTTCAAAACTTGCAATTTCGGAAAATAGGAAATGGGCTTCCGCAAATACCTATTGTTCCCCACAAAAGACTTGAGTTGGGTATTGAAGAAAATGCTTTTTGTTTGACATTGGTTAGTAGAGCTATTTTTGAGAAAGGCTGGATAGAAGCGATAGAGGCTGTAAAAATAGCAAGGAGGAAGTCAGAGCGACCGATTCATTTGATATTGATTGGGGAAGGAGAATGTTATGACTTTTTAAAAGGTAAAAACCTTCCTTCTTATATTCATTTGCTGGGACGCAAAAGTGATGTCAGGAATTATTTTGCTATGTCTGATGTGGGATTGTTACCTTCTCGGTTCAAGGGGGAGAGTTTCCCTTTAGTTGTGATAGAAAGTTTGATGAGTGGTTCTCCAGTCGTGGCGAGTGATATAGGAGAAGTTCGTAATATGTTGGCTGATGAAGCTGGTAATATGGCTGGTATGTTATTTAAACTTAGGGAGGGTGAAATACCAGTTGATGAATTGGCGCAGATTATTTTGCTTTTGGCTACAGATAATGAAAAGTACATGCAGTTGAAGAGGCGGACTAGTGAGGTTACTAAAAAAATGAATATTACTCATACTGCAGAACGGTATATTGGTGTGTATAATGAAGCCTTGAATACTTTGCCAAAGGAATGAAGTTGTAGTAGTAAGCCTATGATAGAAGCATTTTGACTGCTTTATATGATTAATTGTTATAACTAAAGATGGAGAAAAACTGGCAATAATTATACCTGCTTATAAAGCTCGTTTTTTGAGAGAAACTCTGGATTCAATACTTAAGCAGAATAGTTCAGAATTTATTGTATATGTGGGTGATGATGCGAGTCCGGAGAATATAGAAGGGCTTGTCCATGATTATGATGAGAAGTTAGATATTGTTTACCATCGGTTTAGTACGAATCTTGGAGGCGTAGATTTGCCTGGGCAGTGGGATAGATGTATTGCTTTATCCAATGAGCCGTTGGTTTGGCTTTTTTCTGATGATGATATAATGCCGTTTGATGGGGTTAAAAGAGTAATGCAGGCTGTTGAGAAATATGGAGATAAGCTGGTGTGTATGCGTTTCCCTTTAATGGTAATAGATGCTTGTGGTAACATGAAATATCAGAATCCTCCTTTTGAAACGGAACGGATTTCTGGATATGAGTTTTTATTGGATAAGTTATCAGGAAAGATTAGTTCGGCTGCTTGTGAGTATGTTTTTAGCCGTGATGTTTGGAAACAAATAAAAGGTTTTGTGAAGTTTCCGTTTGCATGGTGTTCGGATGATGCTACTTGGGCAAGTTTTGCCGATTTAACAGAAGGAATTATTTCTCTACCTGGGAGGGCTGTGTGTTGGCGAAATGTAGAAGGTGAGAATATTAGTAATTCTGTAGGTTTTGATAAGGAAAAGCTTAGAGCAACAGGCCGTTTTTTTTTAATTGGATAAACAGACATTATCCTTGCAATCTTAGAGATGCTAGATTGAGAAAAGCTTTAGAAGCTTATACTCATACGATTTTGTCTTGCTCAGTTCGTGGTAACTTCAGTTTGTGTGATCTTGTCCGTTTATGTTATGCTCTTGGTAAAATAGATTATGTTGCCGCTTTACACGTGGCGTATCGCCATTTGTTGAAAAAATGAGTTTTTGAGAAAATATGAAAAAGATACTTTTTATAATTCCCTATATTCCATATCCTTTAGATTCAGGAGGTAATCAGGCCTTTTTTAATATGGTTAATTATATCCGTAATCGAATGTCGGTGTCAAATTTTGCTTTGCTCAAAATCCGAAGAACATGATAAAAATATAGTGGCCCTGAAAAAATTGTGGGCAAATGTAGAATTTTTTTGTATATAAATGGCCTAACAAGAAATCTGTACATATTGAAGTCCGTAATCCATTATATTACAATGTTTTGAAAAGAGTGAAGGCTTCTGTGGAGCGCAAAATGAGAAGGCAGATTGTGAATATGGGGGTAGATATGGAATCAGGTTTAGATCCAGTTCGCGAGAATTCTGCTCTTTTAAGATCGGTTTTTGAGCCCCTTGAATCTGGATATGCTCAATATATTTGTCAGGTTATAAAGCAAGGATATGATATTATTCAGGTTGAATTTTATGAATTGATTTCTGTAGGATATTTATTGCCGGAAAATGTACAAACGATTTTTGTGCATCATGAATTAAGATATGTCCGTAATGCTAATGAAATGTCTTTGTTTGAAGAGATGACAGATGAAGATCGCATGCTTTTCTCTGTGGCAAAGGACTATGAGCGAGCTGCCTTGCTAAAATATAAGCATGTAATTGCTTTGACTGAAGTAGACAGACAACTGCTGATTGATTTTCTTGGTCGTAAAGAACGTATTTATGCTTCTCCAGCGGTGGTGCAGATGTCAGATACTTCTATTGAAGAATTTACTCCGGCAATTACTCATAGATTAACGTTTGTTGGAAGTGGAGATCATTATCCGAACTTAGATGCGATTACTTGGTTTTGCAAAGAGGTGGCTCCTTATTTGCATAAGCAAGGATTCTCTTTTGATTTTAGGGTTGCAGGACGGTGGGATTGCTCTCATATAGTAAGACTTTCTTCTGTTTGTCCAGAAATAAAATTTGTAGGTTATGTGGAGGATTTGAGTGATTTTCTTAAAGGTAGTATTGCTCTTGTTCCTATACGCATCGGTAGTGGGTTGAGAATGAAAATATTAGATGCTGTATCTTTGGGCATTCCTTTTGTTACTACTTCTAAAGGAGTAGAGGGGATTAGTTTTAATGATAATGAAGAGTGTTTAAAGGCGGATACAGCTATGGATTTTGCAGATGCGATTATTAGGTTGGCTAATGATAGTAACATGCAGTGTAGACTTGTTTTACAAGCTAAACGTAAATTAGAAGATTTATATGATTGGAAAAAGATGTTAGAACAGCGTATGGCTATTTATTCTCATATTCTGAACTTTTTAAAATTTTTATTTTGAGTATTTAGGTATTTTCGTGTAATTTAGCAATTTAATTATAATCAAAACTTATGGTAAAACAGTTTTTCTCTTTGATGAAGCGATATATCATGCCGTATCGCAAGTATTTAACGTGGGCATTGATACTGAATTTCCTTTCTCAATGGCTGAACGTTTTTTCTTTTATGGCTATTATTCCTATTTTAAACATATTGTTTAAGATTGACACTAAAGTGTATGAATATATGCCCATGGACTGGGGAAACTTTGACAAAGATGTTCTTATTAATAATGCTTATTATTGGATCAGTAATTTTGTTTTGGAACATGGCGCTTTTCTTACACTTGTTATGATGGGATGTATATTGGTTTTTATGACGTTATTGAAGACTGCAGGTTACTTCGCTTCTTCTGCAATTATGGTCCCTCTTCGTACAGGTATTGTTCGTGATATCCGTATTCAAGTATATAATAAAGTATTGGAGTTGCCTCTTAGTTTCTTTTCTGAGGAGCGTAAAGGGGATATTATTGCTCGTATGAGTGCGGATGTTACTGTTGTTGAGAATTCTTTAACCAGTTCCATTGACATGTTAATTCGTAATCCGATAGCTCTTTTGGTTTGCTTTGTCACTTTGTTTACTGTAAGTTGGGAGATGACTTTGTTTGTCCTTATAATTCTTCCATTGGCTGGATGGCTCATGGGAATAATCAGCCGTAAATTGAAAAGACAATCATCAGCGGCACAAGCCCAATGGGGAGATATAATGTCTCAATTGGACGAAACCTTGGGAGGATTACGTGTGATTAAAGCTTTTCTTGCAGAAAAGAAAATGTCTGCGCGTTTTGCAAAGACCAATAATGAATTTAGAAATGCTGTGAATGAAATGGTAATCCGTCAGAGTTCAGCTCATCCGATGAGTGAATTTTTGGGTACTTGTATCATCGTTATCGTATTGCTGTTTGGTGGTTCATTGATTTTGAGTAATACTTATTCTCCCATGGATGCAGCCACTTTTATTTTCTATTTAGTTATTCTTTATAGTATCATTAATCCCTTAAAAGAGTTCTCTAAGGCTTTTTATAATATACCTTTAGGGCTTGGCAGTATGGAACGTATTGACATGATATTAAAGGCTGAGAGCCATATAAAAGATCCTATGCAGCCCTTATCATTAAATGGCTTTGAGAATAAATTGGAATTTCGTGATGTAAGTTTCAGTTATATAGAGGGAAGACCAGTTTTGAAACATATTAATTTGACGGTTCATAAAGGTAAGACTATTGCTCTGGTAGGACAGTCAGGATCAGGAAAATCCACTTTAGTAGATTTGGTTCCTCGTTATCATGATGTCACAGAAGGAGCCTTATTGATAGATGGTAAGAATGTGAAGGATGTTTCCATAAGCAGTTTAAGGTCATTAATAGGCAATGTGAATCAGGAAGCTATTCTGTTTAATGATACTTTTTTTTAATAATATTACATTTGGTGTCGAGAATGCTACGATGGAGCAGGTTGTTGAAGCTGCAAAGATAGCTAATGCACATGATTTTATTATGGAAACTGAGAAAGGATATGATACTATGATTGGTGACCGTGGTGGGCGTTTGTCTGGTGGGCAAAGACAACGTGTCAGTATAGCGCGTGCGATTTTGAAGAATCCTCCTATTTTGATTTTGGATGAGGCCACTTCTGCACTTGATACAGAGAGTGAACGTTTGGTGCAAGAAGCTTTGGAACGTTTGATGAAATCACGTACTACCATTGCCATTGCCCACCGTTTGTCTACAATCAAAAATGCAGATGAGATATGCGTACTTTATGAAGGTGAAATTGTGGAACGTGGAACGCATGATGAGCTTATAGCTCTTAATGGATATTATAAGAAACTGAATGATATGCAGTCACTTTCATAAATATATTTTGTGAGGAATATATGACTATTGATGGTCAGTGATTTTTTATGTAGACAGCGGATTAGTTAATAGTCCGCTGTCGTTTTATATTTAGAGATAAGCATCGAACTTAGATGTTTTTCATTTTATTCTTGTACCTTTGCAACCTTATAATTCACTTAACTACAATCAATGAAGGAATTCCTACAACTGATGCGGCGCTTTGTGTCGCCTTACAAGAGATATATCGGTTGGGCAATCGTGCTCAATGTGCTGTCCGCTATATTCAACGTCTTTTCATTTACATTGTTAATCCCTATCCTTAACATCCTTTTCAAGACTGGGGCGAATACCGAGGTATATCACTTCATGGAGTGGGGAAGCGGCAGCCTGAAGGAAGTGGCGGTGAACAACTTCTACTACTACGTCACCCAGATGATTGAGACACACGGGCCGCAGATGACACTGCTGTTCATGGGGCTCTTCCTTGCTTTCATGACCATGCTGAAGACCTCCTGCTACTTCGGTTCTTCTGCTATAATGGTTCCTTTGCGTACGGGAGTAGTACGCGATATCCGTGTGATGGTCTATTCCAAAGTGATGCACTTGCCACTTGGTTTTTTCTCTGAAGAAAGAAAAGGGGACATCATTGCACGTATGAGCGGTGACGTAGGCGAAATTGAAAACTCCATTACCAGTTCACTGGATATGCTGCTCAAGAATCCTATCCTGATTCTGCTTTATTTTTCCACTTTGATTGTAACCAGTTGGCAGCTGACCTTGTTTACTGTCCTGGTATTGCCGGGTATGGGCTGGCTGATGGGAAAGGTCGGCAAGAAGCTGAAACGCAAGTCGCTGGAAGCCCAGGGGAAATGGAGCGACACGATGTCGCAACTGGAAGAGACGTTGGGCGGACTGCGCATCATCAAGGCTTTCATAGCCGAAGACAAGATGGTGGACCGTTTCAAACAATGTAGCAACGAGCTGCGTGATGCCACCAACAAGGTAGCCATCCGTCAGTCGTTGGCACATCCTATGAGCGAATTCCTCGGTACGTTGCTCATTGTATTGGTTCTGTGGTTTGGTGGTCTGCTTATTTTGGGCGATGGTACTTCCATGGAAGCTTCAACGTTCATTTTCTATATGGTGATTCTGTACAGTATCATCAATCCGTTGAAAGACTTTGCAAAGGCAGGATACAACATTCCAAAGGGTCTGGCATCCATGGAACGTGTGGACAAAATACTGAAAGCCGAGAACCCCATTAAGGAACCGGTAAACCCGTTGCCGCTGCACGGGATGAATGACCGGATTGAATTTAAGGACCTCTCCTTCAGTTACGACGGCAAGCGCGAAGTGTTGAAGCACGTCAATCTGATGGTGCCCAAAGGACAGACCATTGCACTTGTCGGTCAGTCCGGCTCCGGCAAGTCGACATTGGTGGATTTGCTGCCGCGCTATCACGATGTGCAGTTGGGTGAGATTACAATTGACGGTGTGAATATTAAGAATTTTCGCATCCACGACTTGCGTGCGTTGATAGGAAACGTGAACCAGGAGGCCATCCTGTTCAATGATACCTTCTTCAACAACATTGCTTTCGGTGTGGAAAATGCAACAATTGAGCAGGTGGTTGAAGCTGCAAAGATTGCCAATGCCCACGATTTCATCATGGAGACCGAGCTCGGTTATCAGACCAACATTGGCGACCGTGGCGGCAAGCTTTCCGGCGGACAGCGCCAGCGCATCAGTATTGCCCGTGCCATCCTGAAGAATCCACCCATCCTGATACTCGATGAGGCTACTTCCGCACTCGACACCGAAAGCGAACGCCTGGTGCAGGAGGCGCTGGAACGGCTAATGAAGACCCGTACCACGATTGCCATCGCCCACCGCCTTTCCACCATCAAGAATGCGGATGAAATTTGTGTACTCTATGAAGGTGAAATCGTGGAACGTGGTAAGCACGAGGAACTTCTCGAGAAGAACGGCTATTATAAGAGGCTGAATGATATGCAGTCTCTCTCATAGAAATAAAGTTCTGCGCACCTTGCTTCCATCCGCTTGTGCTATGTTGTTATGACTAAATAGGAAGTTAATCCATTGTAAGGCAATGTATTGATTTCGTGTATCCCTTCTTGTTGATACTTTGTAAATAGGAAGTTAATTTCCTGCAAACAGCATATTAATTCTTCTTTCTCTTCTATACTTCTTACGCAGAATTTATGATGTAGGTGGGTGTTGATGGCTACCGGCAGAGTGTTTCACGGCTGTTAGGCAATGATGAATAAAGGGCGTTCTTTTGCCTTTTACGCTTTTTAATATCTGCTTGCTTCCATTCTATCACTAATTATCCTATTTTTGCAAAGAACACATACATAAACATTGCAAATATCATGAAAAAATTATACCCAATATCTACGACAACAGCTACTATGACTATTAGTCCAAGTACTCTTAATCATGTAATTCAATTGACCCCGATAATACTATAACTGTAAATATTTAATATTCGCCTACCATGAAAATAAAAGTTGGTTTGATAGGGTTCGGCAGAATGGGGCAAATGTATTGGGAGGAAATGCAGAAAAGCGGTCGATGGGACATCGCATATATCTGTGATACCGATCCGGCCTCCCGAGAATTGGCAAGAAACTTTTCCCCTTCATCCAGAATCATATCCGATGAACAAGAAATCTTTGACGACCAGAGTGTAGAAGCTGTTGGTCTTTTTGCATTGGCAAATTCCAGAAAAGAACAAATAGAGAAAGCTGTTCGAAGCCATAAGCACATCCTGACGGAGAAACCCATTGCCGATACCATTGACAAGGAATGGGAAATTGTGGACCTGATTGAAAAGTATGACCGCATTGCTGCTGTCAACCTTTATCTGCGCAACTCCTGGTATCACCAGGCTATGAAGCAGTTTATCGATGAAGGCGAAATTGGCGAACTGGCCATCTTGCGCATCTGCCACATGACTCCGGGATTGGCGCCGGGCGAGGGACACGAATATGAGGGTCCCGCCTACCACGACTGCGGCATGCACTACATAGACATTGCCCGCTGGTATGCCGACAGTGAATACAAGACCTGGCATGCGCAAGGCATGCGGATGTGGGACTATAAGGACCCTTGGTGGGTACAGTGCCACGGTACTTTCGAGAACGGCGTCGTGTTCGATGTCACACAAGGATTCGTCTACGGACAACTCTCCAGAAATCAGACTCATAATGCATATACGGACATTATCGGTACAAAAGGTATCGTGCGCATGACGCATGATTTCCGGACTGCCGTGGTGGAGCTTCACGGCGTGAACCGTACGCTTCGCCTGGAGAAACCGTTTGGTGGGAAGAACTTAGATAAACTATGCAATATTATGGCCGACTCCATCGAGAGCGGGAAACGCGATCCGAGATTGCCGCAAATGCGCGACTCAGCCATTGCTTCCCAATACGGATGGACTTTCCTGGAAGATGCGCGTCGTCACGACCTGCCCGGCATAGGCGACTTGCAGACACTGGAGGAAATCAGGGAGCGCCGGAGGCATATGAAGGAAGGTTATGGACTGCTCCGTCCGAAGAAGACGGTAGTCTGATGCCTACTGTAATGAGAAGTGTTTTAAAACTTAATTATATTAACCGATTTTAAAATCTAAAGAACCATGTCGAAATTTACAAGAAGAGAGTTTCTTAAGACCGGAGGTTTAGCTTTGGCGGGTCTTACCATTGCTCCAAGCAGCATTTTGGGTAAGAGTCACGGACACGTACCTCCCAGTGACCGTTTGAACATTGCTGCCGTAGGTATCGGTGGTATGGGACACACTAACATTAATCATGTGAAGGCTACGGAAAATATCGTGGCGCTGTGTGACGTAGACTGGCGCTACGCGAAAGGTGTGTTCGATGAGCTTCCCAATGCGAAGAAGTATTGGGATTATCGTAAGATGTACGATGAGATGGGCAAGGATATCGATGCCGTTATCATCGCTACGGCCGACCATACACATGCCATCATCACTGCTGATGCCATGACGATGGGCAAACATGTATATTTGCCAGAAACCGTTGACGCACTCTGTATACGAGTCCCGTCTGCTTACCCGCCTGGCCGCTTCTACGGGAGTAGTTACTCAGATGGGTAACCAGGGTTCTTCGGACGAAGGTACCGACTTGGTATGCGAGTGGATATGGAACGGCGAAATCGGTGACGTGACAAAGGTGGAATGTGCTACCGACCGGCCCATCTGGCCGCAAGGATTGAATGTTCCCCGAGAAGGAAGACCGCATTCCCAAAACTCTGAACTGGGATTTGTTCACCGGTCCTGCCAAGATGAATCCGTATAACGAAATCTATCATCCCTGGAACTGGCGCGGATGGTGGGATTATGGTACGGGTGCTTTGGGCGATATGGCTTGTCACATCCTGCACCAGCCGTTCAGAGCTTTTGAAGTTGTTGTATCCTACCAAGGTAGAAGGTTCGTCTACATTGTTGCTCAATGCCTGCGCTCCGCAAGCACAGCACGTGAAGCTGACTTTCCCCGCACGTGAAAATATGCCGAAGGTGGCTATGCCCGAAGTGGAAGTTCACTGGTATGATGGTGGCATGATGCCCGACCGTCCGAAAGGCTTCCCCGAAGGAAAGCAACTGATGCAGAGCGGTGGCGGTCTGACTATCTTCCACGGAACGAAGGATACGCTGATTTGCGGTTGCTATGGACAGAAACCCCTGGTTACTTTCTGGCCGCGTGCCCAATGCACCGAAGGTTTGCCGCCGTGTACCGAAGGCTATGAATGGCGGTCATGAGATGGACTGGGTACGTGCTTGTAAGGAAAGTCCTTCCAGCCGCGTAATGCCTAAGTCTGACTTCTCCGAAGCAGGACCGATGAACGAAATGGTGGCAATGGGTGTATTGGCCATCCGTCTGCAGGGCCTGAACAAGACACTGGAATGGGACGGAGCCAACATGCGCTTTACCAATATTGGCGACGACGAGACATTGCGTACAGTCATCAAGGACGGCTTCAAGATACACAACGGCCATCCAAGCTTCGACAAGACATGGACAGATCCGGTAAATGCCAAAGCTTTTGCAGAAGAGCTCATCAAGCATAACTACCGCGAAGGCTGGAAATTGCCTGATATGCCTAGATAAACATTAAAAGGGGCATCAGAACTTGTTTTCTGATGCTCATAAACGAATACTAATCATTTAATTTTTCAGATTATGAAGAAAATATATTATCCTTTGGCTTGTTGCCTTATCGGAGGTATGCTCGCCTCTTGCGGTGGCGGTGCAAAGAAATCGAACGCTACGGAAGAAGCCGCAGCTCCTACTACTACTGCGGTGTCTTACTCCAAGTCTTTGAAAGCGCCTGAAACGGACAGTCTGAATCTGCCGATTGATGCGGACGGTTATATTACTATTTTTGATGGAAAGAGCCTGGACGGATGGCGTGGATACGGTAAGGATAAAGTGCCTTCCAGGTGGATTATTGAGGATGGTTGCCTCAAATTCTGTGGAACCGGTACCGGTGAAGGACAGACCGGTGAAGGTGGTGACTTGATTTTCGCCCATAAGTTCAAGAATTTTGAGTTGGAACTGGAATGGAAAATTTCGAAAGGTGGTAACTCCGGTATCTTCTATCTGGCTCAGGAAGTTACTTCAAAGGATAAAGACGGCAACGAAGTGCTGGAACCCATCTATATCTCTGCTCCTGAATTCCAGGTGTTGGACAACGCCAATCATCCGGATGCCAAGCTGGGTAAGGACAACAACCGTCAGGCTGCTTCCTTGTATGATATGATTCCTGCTGTTCCGCAGAACGCCAAACCTTTCGGTGAATGGAATAAGGCCAAGATTATGGTATACAAAGGCACTGTAGTTCACGGACAGAACGATGAAAATGTACTGGAGTATCACTTGTGGACCAAGCAGTGGACTGATATGCTCCAAGCCAGCAAGTTCAGCGAAGAAAAATGGCCTTTGGCTTTTGAACTGTTGAACAACTGTGGTGGCGAAAACCATGAAGGCTTTATCGGTGTACAGGATCATGGTGATGATGTTTGGTACCGCAACATCCGTGTAAAGGTTCTCGACTGATTCCTTCTAAAAAGATAGTACTATGAGAATCAAACATATGATGATTTTGTCAGCACTGTGTTTATCCATGATGGCCACAAGCTGTAGCAGCCAGAGTAGGGAAACGACGCCGGAAACGACGAAAAAGGAAGTTGCCATACAGCTCTACTCTGTGAGGGACTTGGTGAAGGACGGCAGTAACCTCGACCAGATTCTGAAGGATTTGGCTGATATGGGCTATACCAGTGTGGAGGCCGCCAACTACAATGACGGTAAGTTCTACGGCAAGACTCCCCAGGAGTTCAAGCAGATGGTGGAAAAGAGCGGTATGACCGTGCTTTCTTCGCACACTACCCACGGGTTGTCGGACGAGGAACTGGCTTCGGGCGACTTTACGGAAGCCTTGAAATGGTGGGATCAGTGCATTGCTGCCCATAAGGAGGCCGGTATGGAGTATATCGTGACTCCGTATCTCTCCGTTCCCAAGACATTGAAAGATTTGCAGACCTACTGCGACTATTACAATGAAGTGGGCAAGCGCTGCCAGGCTGCCGGTTTGAAATACGGTTACCACAATCATGCCCATGAATTCCAGAAAGTGGAAGACAAGGAGCTGATGCTGGACTACATGCTGCAACACACCAATCCCGAATATGTATTCTTCCAGATGGACGTTTACTGGGTAGTGCGCGGCCAGAACAGCCCGGTGGATTACTTCAACAAGTATCCCGGACGCTTCACCATGCTCCATATCAAGGATCACCGCGAGATTGGGCAGAGTGGTATGGTAGGTTATGATGCTATCTTCAAGAATACGGATACTGCTGGCGTGCGCCACATCGTAGCTGAGATTGAGAAATACAGCTGCCCCGTAGAAGAGAGTGTGAAGCAGAGTCTTGACTACTTGCTTGATGCTCCTTTCGTGAAGGCATCGTATAGCAAATAAAACATGATGGCGGCTATTCATTCATAAGCTCGGCCGCATCATTTTTCTTGACGCGGGCACAACCGGATGAAGAATCCAGGGTGCTCGCGTTTTTTTACTTCCTTCCGAAGTCGGCCGGAATTTCCCCCCATTGCTTTGTCTCCCATTTTAGGATGCGGGTGGTGTAGGTGTTTTCGCGCAACCACTTCTCCGCACGTTCTATTAGGTGGAAAAGCTCTTCGGTCTTGGCGTCACGCGGCAGTTTGGTTTTGCATTTTTTCTGTTTTATCCAGTTGATGGCGTTTACGCTGTCACTGTAGATGGGCATGTCGAAACCTTTCTGTTTCAACAAGGCAAGTCCGTGGACAATGGCGAGGAATTCGCCGATATTGTTGGTTCCATACATCGGCCCGAAGTGAAAGATTTCCTGACGGCTGGCGACGTGTACTCCCCGGTACTCCATGGCACCGGGATTTCCGCTGCAGGCGGCGTCTACGGCAAGGCTGTTTTCTGCGACGGCGGCAGGAAGGGGAGCGTCGGCGCCGGGAATAGTCTTGGCAGGAGAAGGGGCCGACCGCTTGATGTACGCGTACGGCGAAGAGGCAAAGGCTTTTTCCGCTTCCTCGCGTGATTCGAACGACTTGTATTTTGCTCCTTCGTAGCCTTTGGTCTGCAGTTGGCAGTCTGTCCAGGAAGTGTAGATACCCGGGCTGACTCCCGCCCATACGACGTAATATTTTTCTTTTTTCATAACTGCGGACAAAGGTAAAAAAGAAAATCCGAACAACTTAACTCTTTCATTTGTTTCTTTGTATGGCGGATATAAAATAAAGAAGAGAAGACTCAATAAAAAAAGAAAGGACAAAAAATGAAGAGAACATTTGCAGAGGCCATGGCGCATCGCCGTAGTTATTACTCTATCGGCAGCGATTCGCCAGTACTGGATGAAGAAATAGTACACATTATTCGTGAAGCCGTAAAGAATGTGCCGTCAGCTTTCAATTCACAGTCTACAAGAATTGTATTGCTGCTGGGCGACGAACATAAGAAATTGTGGAACATTGTGAAGGAAACCCTGAAAGCACGTATCTCTGCCGAGGCTTTTGCCAAGACGGAAGCCAAGATTGACGGCTGCTTTGCCAGCGGACACGGTACTGTGCTCTATTTTGAAGACACTTCTGTAGTCAAGAAGCTGCAGGAAGCATTCCCTTCCTATAAGGATAATTTCCCCACTTGGTCACAGCACACCTCCGCTATGCACCAGTTTGCCATCTGGACTATGCTGGAAGATATGGGGTTGGGCGCCTCCCTGCAACACTATAACCCCTTGATTGACGACGAGGTACGCCGCACCTGGAACCTGCCCGGCGACTGGATGATGATTGCACAGATGCCCTTCGGTACACCCACCGGTGAACCAGGAGAAAAGGAATTCGAAGATTTAAGCAAGCGTATCAAAATTTTTCTCTGATACAGAGGCGTTTTCAGCTTGGAATTGCTACCTTTGCAGGAAACCTGTAACTCGTAGCAGATATGATGCGTATTTTCTTGACCGGCTACATGGGAGCCGGTAAAACTACTTTAGGAAAGGCTTTTGCCCGCGAAATGAATGTGCCGTTCATTGACTTTGGACTGGTACATCGAAGAACGTTTTCACAAATCAATCCGTGAATTGTTCACCGAGCGGGAGAAGCCTCTTTTCGTGAATTGGAGCGAAACATGCTGCATGAAGTTAGGGGAATTTGAGGATGTCGTGGTTTCTACCGGTGGCGGTACTCCTTGTTTTTTTGACAATATGGAGTATATGAACTGGTTGCGGGCAGACGGTGTTCCTGGATGTACACCCCGATATTCTGTTCCGCGGCTCCGGGTGGCGAAGCAGCAGCGCCCC
>ENA-OQBL01000312-OQBL01000312.1-human-gut-metagenome-genome-assembly--contig:-NODE-312-length-27283-cov-5.051628_pt1 | contig 27283 bp, 26 predicted proteins | sample MGYA00242747_ERZ504553 | MGnify/ENA primary metagenome ERZ504553 (study PRJEB26092, sample SAMD00036240) | human gut metagenome | host: Homo sapiens | study: EMG produced TPA metagenomics assembly of...
ATGATGACGTCCACGTTCTTGGGAGCGGTGATGGTCTTGAAGTGATGTGAAGCCGTGTGCAAAGGCCAGAGCCTTGCCCTCGGTCATATAAGGAGCAACCTGCTTGTTGTAGATGTCGGCGCACAGCTCATCGGGAACCAGCATCATGACCACATCGCCGGCCTTGGCAGCCTCTTCCACTTCCATGACCTTGAAGTTGTCGTGGGTGGCAGCGAACTCGGAAGCCTTTGCCCAGTGAGCAGAACCCTTGCGCAGGCCGACGACGACGTTGACGCCGCTCTCGGCCAGGTTTTCGGAGTGTGCATGACCCTGGCTGCCAAAGCCGATGACCGCGACGGTCTTGCCGTCCAGCACGCCGAGGTTGCAGTCGGAATCGTAGTATTTCTTGATAGCCATAGTAGTTGTTCTCCTTTTTATTCTTCTGTTGTGGCTAATAATAAACGATCTTTATTTTTCGCTCACCGGGGAGCGGAAAAAACATTCAGGTGCGTTCCGGGCAATGGGTGCCCGGCAGAGGGAGCTGGGCCGCGCGCACTTCCTGCGGCGGCTTCTGCATATGCTGGTGCATTCCGCCGCGTTCCAGCGCCGTAACGCCGGTGCGGCACTGTTCCAGGATCTCGTAGTCCTCGAACATCTTCAGGAAGGCGTCGATCTTGTCCGGCTTGCCGATCAGTTCAAACACCATGCTGTCCGGCGACAGGTCAATGATCTTGGCCTTGTAAATGTTGGCGATCTCCCGCAGCTCGGCGCGGTTGTGCACGTCGGACGCCACCTTGAGCAGCAGCAGTTCCCGCTGGAGGGTCTTGTCCTTGTCCAGCACGAACACCTGCCGGGTCACTTCCAGACGCTCAGTCTGGAGGATGAGCTGCTTCAGGGCCCGGTCGTCACTGGTGATGGTCAGGGTGATGCGGCTGACCGCCGGGTCGTTGGTGGCCGAAACGGTCAGGCTGTCGATGTTGAAGCCGCGGCGGCAGAACAGGTTGGACACCCGGGCCAGAACGCCGCTCTGGTTGTCCACCAGCAGGCTGATGACCCTGCGCTTGTTGGATTCCATATTGCTGTGCCCTCCTTATTCCATGATGATATCGTTGATGTCGCCGCCGCCGGGGATCATGGGCAGCACCTTTTCGTCCTTATCGATGATGCACTCGATCCAAGTAGGGCCTTTCTGCTTCATTGCATCGGCAAAAGCAGCCTGAAACTCCGGCAGGTTTCTGCAGCGGTAGCCCTTCAGGCCAAAGCCCTCGGCCAGCTTGACGAAGTCCGTCTTGCGGTGGGGATCGGTCTGGCTGTAGCGCTTTTCGTAGAAGGTGGTCTGCCACTGGCGCACCATGCCCAGCACCGAGTTGTTGAAGATCACGGTGATGATGGGCAGCTCATAGCTCACGGCGGTGCAGGCCTCGTTCAGGTTCATGTGGAAGGAGCCGTCGCCGGTAAACATTACCACCCGCTGGTCGCGGCCCAGAGCCATCTGTGCGCCAATGGCGGCACCGTAGCCAAAGCCCATGGTACCCAGACCGCCGCTGGTGATAAAGCCGCGGCTCTTGGCGTGGCGCAGGTACTGTGCCGCCCACATCTGGTGCTGGCCCACATCGGTCACATACACGGCCTCCGGGCCGCACTGGTTGCACACCTCACCGATGACCTGATGGGGCATCAGGTGGGTGGGGTCGGACACCGGGTGGTAATCCTGTGCCTGCCACTCATGGATCATCTTCATCCAGTCGGGATGCTTCTTTTCCTCGATCTGCGGCAGCATGGCGTTCAGCACGTAAGCGGCATCGCCCACGATGGAAAGATCGACCTCCACATTCTTGCCCAGCTCACTGGGGTCGATGTCGATCTGGATGATGGTGGCATTCTTTGCAAAGGTCTTGGGGTTCAGGGCCACACGGTCCGAGAAGCGGGTACCCACCGCGATCAGCACATCGCAGTCGGCCACGGCACGATTGGAGGTGTAGCAGCCGTGCATACCCACCATGCCAATGTTCATCGGGTCGCCGTAGGGCACAACGCCTGCGGCCATCAGGGTGTAGGTGGCCGGGATCTCTGCCTTGTGCAGCAGATCACGCAGCGGCTGGCAGGAGGCTGCGCTGCGCACGCCGCCGCCAAAGTAGACCAGCGGGCGCTGGGCCGCATTGATAAGATCCGCTGCCCACTTGACCTGCTCCGCGTTGAAGGTGGTAACGGTGCGGATCGGCTCCGGCTTTTTGGGGGTGAACTCGCATACCGCCGCTGTCACGTCCTTGGGGATATCCACCAGCACCGGGCCCTTGCGGCCGCTCTGTGCAATACGGAAGGCAGAGCGCATGGTATCGGCCAGCTCTTCCACCCGGCGCACCGTGAAGTTGTGCTTGGTAATGGGCATCGTGATGCCCTCAATGTAGGCTTCCTGAAAGCCGTCCTTACCAAGGCCCGCCGTGGCTACGTTGCCGGTGAAGGCCACCATGGGCACCGAGTCCATATAGGCTGTGGCAATGCCGGTGACCAGATTGGTGGCACCCGGGCCGCTGGTGGCCAGCACCACGCCGGTGCGGCCGGTGGCACGGGCATAACCGTCTGCCGCGTGGGCCGCGCCCTGTTCATGTGCCGTCAGCACATGGGTGATGCGGTCCGAATTTTTGTACAGCTCATCGTAAAGGTTCAGCACTGCGCCGCCGGGATAACCAAAAAGGGTGTCCACGCCCTGCTCGCAGAGGACCTCCACAAAAATCTGAGAACCATTCAACTGCATGGTGAGTTTCTCCTGTTTTCCTAACCTTTTTCCACTTTTTACACGTTCCCGGGGAGCTTCCTTTTAAAAGAAAAGGCCTTTGTCCCCTGTTATCAAGAGACAAAGACCTTGTGATCATCAAGCTCTCTGCGGTACCACTCTCGTTGGCGTGCTGTGCACACCCTCTCACGGGCTTCCAACAAAGCCCTGCACGGTAACGGCTGCAACCGGCGCTGCTTACAAGGGTTTTGCACCCGTTGGGCAGGCTGCTCCGGGATGATTTTCCGCACGAAGCACTGACTGCCTTGCACCAGACGGCAGCTCTCTGAACAGTGGGGATCGTGTGGTACTTTTTCCCATCTGCGCATTTGTTGATGTAAATTATACTATAAATCGGCCTTTTGTCAATCGACAATTTGTAACCTGAATCACCCCAAACATGAAGTTAATTGAACACCTCTTGCGCCATAGCACAATGCGCTGTATACTTCTGATATGCGCGCCTGCGCGTTTAATTTAAGACCAACTAGAGGGACAGGAATATGAAATTGAGAGATGGAATGCCCGGCTGCACGGGCTTGTTGTTTTCCGCAGCCTGCTGGACGACCCCGTTGTGGCAAAGCTTTTGGACCTGACCGACCGCATGGAAGCCGGTGCGCCCGGCTATGGCCCGGTGTGCGACGCTGTGGCCCAATTTGAAGCCGCACTGTTCGAGCACACCACCAACTGGGGCAGCTACCTCAGCGCCTCTGTGCTGGAAGCCGAGACCGTCTGCGTGCGTCAGGCTGCATCGGGCACCCTTGCCCCTGCACTGCAGACCGCGCTGGACAGTGAACTGGCTTTTCTGCAGGCTCTGTGCGGCCTGACGCTGGACGAGCTGCTGGCCGCTGCCGGTTCTGCCACAGGGCAGGCGCAGGAGCTGGCTTTCCTGCCCCGGTGGGAGACCTCCAGCATCGACCTGCCTGCCGCCTACGCCCAGCGCATGAGCGAGGTGGGAAAAAAGGGCTATGGCATGTTTGCCAAGCACCATGTGTTCACGGTGGAGAATGGCCAGCTGGTGCCGGTGAAATACCCGGACCCTCAGCGCCTTTCCGAGCTGCCCGGCTACGAGAAGGAGCGACGAAAGTCATTGCCAACACAAAGGCGCTGCTGGCCGGGATGCCCGCCAACAATGTGCTGCTGTACGGCGATGCAGGCACCGGCAAGTCCAGTGCGGTGAAAGCCATTGCCAATGAGTTTGCACCTGAAGGCCTGCGGCTGGTGGAAGTGAAGAAGAACCAGCTCTACCAGATCCCGGATCTGATGGACAAGCTGGCCGCGAACCCGCTCAAATTCATCCTGTTCATCGACGACCTGAGCTTTACCGCCAACGACGACAACTTTGCCGCGCTCAAGGCCATTCTAGAAGGCAGCGTAGGCGGCCGGGCCAAGAATATTGCGGTATATGCCACCTCCAACCGCCGCCACCTTATTAAAGAAACACTGACCGACCGCACCGGCGACGACATCCACGAAGCCGATACCCGGCAGGAGCTGATGAGCCTTTCCGCCCGGTTCGGCCTGACGGTCACTTTCCAGCGGCCGGAGAAGGCCCGGTTTGAGACCATTCTGGCCGAACTGGCAAAGCAGCACGGCATCGACATGCCGATGGATCAGCTGCTGGTCAAAGCCGAAGCCTTTGCCATCCGCGCCGGCGGCCGCAGTCCCCGCGTGGCAAAGCAGTTTATTGAGCAGTGCGAGGCGGGCGTGCAGAAGTAATTAGTTTGTCTTTATTTTAACATCAAAATCTCTGACAAATCTTTCACAAAATGCCGAGAAGTCGTGAATTTTTTTCACCTTCTCGGCATTCTTTGTCTATTTTTTTATTTATCGGTAAAAAGCCTTGCATTCTATTGAAATTCAGGCTATAATATGGCCAACATCAGCCAATTGAGCACTTCTGGAGGGCAACTATGGGCTTTTTAACGGGTAAGACCGCTATCATCACCGGCGCAGGCCGCGCCGTACTTTCCGATGGCAGCTGCGGCTCCATCGGCTATGGCATTGCCACCGCCTTTGCAAAAGAGGGCGCAAATCTGGTCATCACTGGCCGCAATGTAAAAAAAGCTGGAAGAGGCAAAAAACGAGCTGGAAGCCAAGTATGGCATCCGCGTTCTGCCGGTGCAGGCAGATGTGTGTGCAGGCACCGACAACGAAGCCACCGTGCAAAATGTCGTCAATCAGGCTGTGGATACCTTTGGTGGCATTCAAGTGCTGGTGAACAACGCACAGGCATCCGCTTCCGGCGTGCCGCTGGCAGAGCACACCACCGAGCAGTTTGATCTGGCCCTTTATTCCGGCCTGTACGCTACATTTTACTATATGAAGGCCTGCTATCCCTATCTGGCCAAGTCCAAGGGCAGCGTGATCAACTTTGCATCCGGTGCAGGCTTGTTTGGCAACTTTGGCCAGTGCTCCTACGCTGCCGCCAAGGAGGGCATCCGCGGCCTGTCCCGCGTGGCCGCTACTGAGTGGGGCAAGGATGGCATCAATGTCAACGTGATCTGCCCGCTGGCCTGGACCGCCAAGCTGGAGCAGTTCCAGCAGGCATACCCGGATGCGTTCAAGGCCAACGTCAAGATGCCGCCCATGGGCCACTACGCCAACCCCGAGACCGAGATTGGCCGGGTATGCGTGCAGCTGGCCATGCCGGACTTCAAGTATCTGTCCGGCGAGACCCTCACGCTGGAGGGCGGCATGGGTCTGCGCCCGTAATTGCTATTCTCATTCTTCCTCATACATGCAAAAGGGGCTGTGCCAGTGGCACAGCCCCTTTTGTGTTTAGGCCTGATTATTCGCGCACGGCGATGCACTCGATCTCCAGCTTTGCGCCCTTGGGGATGGCGGCCACCTGCACGCAGCTGCGGGCAGGGAACGGCTCCGCAAAGGCCTTGGCATACACGGCATTCACAGCGGCAAAATCGTTGATATCGGCCAGAAAAATGACAGTCTTGACCACATTTGCCATGGAAAGGCCAGCCTCGGCCAGAATGGCCTTGAGGTTTGCAAGGCTCTGTGCAGCCTGCTCTTCAACCGTATCGGCCATCTTGCCGGTAGCAGGGTCTACCGGGATCTGGCCGGAAACAAACACCATATTGCCCAGATCGATCGCCTGGCTGTAAGGGCCGATGGCTGCGGGTGCGTTGGAAGTGGAAACGACTTTCATGATAAAACGTTCCTTTCTTTTTTCTTCTATTATACTCTTTCGCTCACAAGCTGGAAACCCTCTTTTGCAAGCTCTGCGCGGATCTGCTCGATCTGCTCGGCATCGCGGGTCTCAAGGGTGAGCTTGAGGAAGCAGCTGGAAATGGGCATATTGGGATCGGAGCCATCGTGCTGCACCGACACCACATTGCTGCCGCAGCGGGACACGATCTCGGCCACCTTCTTGAGCTGTCCGGGCTTGTCCTCCAGCGCAATGGTCATGTTCGCCTTGCGGCCGCTCATGACCAGACCACGGGTGATCACGCGGTTGAGGATGTTCACATCGATGTTGCCGCCGGAGACGACGCAGGCCACCTTTTTGCCCTCGACCGGCAGCTTGTGGAACAGCACTGCAGCCACCGGCACGGCTCCGGCACCCTCGGCAACCAGCTTCTGGTTCTCCATCAGCGAGAGGATGGCGGCAGCGGTCTCATCCTCACTCACGGTCACGATGTCGTCCACATACTGCTCACAGATCTGGTAGGTCAGCTCACCGGGAGTCTTGACCTGAATGCCGTCTGCAAAGGTAGAAACGGCTTTCAGGGTCTGGTACTTATGCTCGTGCAGGCTGCGGTACATGCTGGGTGCACCCTCGGCCTGTACGCCATAGACCTTCACCTCCGGGCGCAGACTCTTGATGGCAAAGGCCACGCCGGAGATCAGGCCGCCGCCGCCCACCGGCACAACAACCGCATCCACATCCGGCAGCTGATCCAGAATTTCCAGACCAATGGTTCCCTGCCCCGCGATGACCTGCTCATCGTCATAGGGGTGGATAAAGGTCATGCCGGTCTCTTCCTGCAGCTCCACAGCCTTGTCGTGGGCATCATCATAGGTGCCGGGCACCAGACACACCTCTGCGCCCAGATTCTTGGTATTCTCCACCTTCATGATGGGGGCACCGTCCGGCATACAGACGATGCTCTTGATGCCGCGACGGGTAGCAGCCAGCGCCACGCCCTGTGCGTGGTTGCCGGCAGAGCAGGCGATCACGCCCTTGGCGCTCTCCTCCTCAGAAAGCTGGCTGATCTTATAGTAAGCACCGCGCACCTTAAAGCTGCCGGTGGCCTGCAGGTTTTCGGTTTTCAGGTACAGCTGGCAGTCCTTGGAGAGCTTGGGTGCCTCGATGAGGTCGGTCTTGCGGGCAACATCCTTGAGCACAAAGGCTGCATGGTAGATCTTATCCAGAGTCAGCATGGTTTTCTCCCTCTATTTTTATCGTTCCCTGCTCTGCGGCTTTTCCGCTCTCAGAGCCTTTATTTCTGGCTTATTATGCATGTTTCTCAGTATAGGTTAACAAAGTTGATTTGTCAAATGAATTTCCTTCACGCCTGAAACCTAAAAAGAGAACTGCCGCAGGCATACCGCCCACAGCAGTTCTCCGTGTTTTTGTGTTTTTAACGGCCGCGGCCACCGCCGCCGCCGTGGCTGCCGCCGCCGCCCATTCCACCGAAGGAGCCGCCGCCGAAGCTGCCGCCGCCGAACGAGCCGCCGCCGCGGGAGCCACCGAAGGACCCGCCGCCAAAGCCGCCGCCCATGGGAGGACGGGGCGGACGCCGGTTGTTGTTCCGGGGCGGGCGGGGCCGGTCATTGCGGGGGCCGGGGCCATAGCCCGGGCCGTATCCGGGGCCGAAGCCGGGGCCCGGAGGGGGCGGCGGGCCGGGACGTGCCGGCGGGCCGAACCTGCCATGTAGCCCCATGCGAAGGGACCCCAGTTCCAGCCTGCTGCGTGGCCGATGGGTGCAATGAACACCCGGAACACGAACAGTACGATGATCAGCATCACCATCACGGGACATGAACAGGATCACGATACCCAGAACGACATCCTCAAAGGTAGTGGGGCCGTCGTCCGGCTCCGCGTAGCTGCCATCGTCGTAGCTGCCATTGTTCAGATTTACCCCATAAACACTTGCAATGGTGTCGGCCACATTGTTGGCACAGGTGATTACTGCATCGCTGTAATCGCGGTTAACAAAATCACCTTCCATGGTCTGAGCGAGGGCACTGGCCTGACTTTCCAGCGTGGTGTTGCGGAAGCCGTCGCCGTAGGTCACGTAGTAATCGCCGTCCTCGTAGATGGGCGATTCCATCACCAGCAGGATCAGCACACCGTTGTTCTCGGAAGCCGAGCCGATGCCCCAGGCGTTGAAGGCCTGTGTTGCATAATCCTCAGTGGAATAATTACCCGTATAATCTACAGTCAGTACGCCGATCTGTGCTCCGTTGCAGCTGGACTGCAGCTGGTTGTTCAGATCAACGATGGTCTGGGTAGTGCTGTCGCTCAGGATGTTGGCATCGTCCACCACACATTCGTCTTTGGGCAGGTCCGGCAGGCTGGCGGCGGCAAGGGCCGCCGGGCACAGGGCCGCTGCGCCCACCACAAGGGCCAGCACCAGAGCGCTTACGCGTTTTGCAAAATTTTTCATGCGAAGGGTTCAACCTCCTTTACACCGGCAATGCTGCCCAGCACGCTGGCCGGGAAGCCGCCGGTCTCTTTCTGGTAGTCGTAAACGGCATCGTTGTATTTCAGGGTGCCGATAATGGTAGCCGCACTGTTGAACTGGCCGTACTTGCCCTGCACCGCGCCCATCTTCATGGGGTCTGCGGCCTGCTCCTGCAGCTTTGCGTAGAGCTGGTCGATCCGCGACCCCAGCACCTCGTTGGCCTGATACAGCGCATGCATCGTGCTGCCCTGATAATAGGGCAGCGAGGTGAGTGCCTGACTTTTGCCGCCGTTCTGCACGGCTTCCAGACAGGCGGTAAGATCGCTCAGCGCGCTCTGTGCGGCCTGTACCTCGGCACTGTCCGCTCCCAGCGTGCTGCCGGCGGTGGTGATGATGTTTGCCGCCGTGTTCATGCGGGTGGTCAGCTCCTCGTTGAGGTTATAGCCGTTGTCTGCCGCCACACCCACCGTGTACCATTTGCGGACTTCGTTGTACCGGCTGTGCAGCTTGGCGCTGCCAAAGCCCAAAAAGGCCGCCAGCATCACCACCACGCTCAGCGCCAGTGCAGCTGCGCGGGTGGAAAGGGCTGCGGGCAGCTTTGCTTCCAGCCCTGCCAGCTTCTGCTGCAGAGGTGTCAGCGGCACGGCCTGCTCCGGCTGCTTTTGTTCGCGGTAGCTGCCCGCGTCAAAACCGCCGGAAGTGCTGTTCTGTTTTTGCGAAAAATCTGCGTTTGCCATCTCAGCTCCGGATCTCCATCATTTTTGCTTTCAGTTCGTCCTCGATGCGGTTCAGCTCCTGCTCGGCGGCAGCGCGCTTTGCGCGGCCCTCGCTCTGGATCTTGTTCAGCTCGTCCAGCGTCTCGATCAGGCTCTTGTTGGTCTGCTGCAGGGTCTCGATGTCCACCACACCGCGCTGAGACTCCTTTGCGGTCTCGATGGTACCCATCTTCAGGGCCTCGGCGTTCTTCTTGAGCAGGTCGTTGGTCATGTCGGTCACGGCACGCTCGGCCTGCATGGCCTGCTGGCTGTGGGCCAGACCCAATGCCAGCACCATCTGGTTCTTCCACAGCGGGATGGTGTTGACGATGGTGGACTGGATCTTTTCTGCCATCATGGTGTTGTTGTTCTGCAAAAGGCGGATCTGGGGGCCCATCTGCAGGCTGATGTTGCGGGTGAGCTCCAGATCATAGAGCTTCTTTTCAAAGCGTTCGCACTGGTCGGCCAGATCACGAGCCGCCTGTGCATCCTCCGGCAGGCCGGAAGCCTTGGCCTTGTCCATGGCCTGCTGCAGCTCGTTTGCGCGCACATCGGCCAGCTTCTTTTTGCCGGCCAGGATATACATGCTCAGCTCCTTGAAGTAGGCCATGTTCAGATCATACATCTTATCCAGCATGGCGATGTCCTTGAGCAGCTGCACCTGATGGCCCTCCAGCATGGACTGGATCTTTTCCACGTTGGTCTCGGCCTTGTTGTACTTCATCTTCATGGCATCCAGCTGGTCGCCCTTCTTCTTGAAGAAGCCCAGAATGCCCTTTTTTTCTTCCTCGCCTGCATCAAAGCTCTTCAGCTCACCGATCAGGCTGGTAATCATATCGCCCACTTCGCCCAGATCCTTGGTGGCCACCTTGGAAAGGGCGGCCTCGGAGAAATCGCCGATCTTCTTCTGACAGGCGGAGCCGTACTGCAGCACCTGCTGGCTGTTGGTAATATCGATCTTTTCAGCAAACTGATCCACCATGGCCTGTTCTTCCGGGGTCAGGTTCACCTGCGGCTGCTCCGGTGCGGCAGCTTCCTGCTGGGCGGGTGCTGCCTTTTCCTCTTCTGCCGGGGTGGGGTCCAGCGTCAGGGTGGGTACTGCGGGTGCATCGAGGTCAAAGTTGAATGTATTATCAGCCATAAGAGATTCCTTCCTTTCCAAATACCATTTACCTTTTTTAGCTCAGGCCCTGCCCTTTGAGCATGTTCTGCAGCACCGTGATATCTGCAGAAAGGTCCATGCTCTCGGCGGCGTACAGGGCATCCAGCTGGTTTTCAAACGCCGTGGCAATGGAAGCAGCATTGTGCTCCACCTCGGTACGGATGGCTGCGGCATTCTCGCCGCGCACGCCCTGCTTTGCCAGCTTTGCATACTGCTGCAGAACGTTCACCGCATCCGGCAGGTAATAGTTTGCGAACCTGCGCACCTGCTTTGCCTTTTCCGGGTTTGCTTCCACCGCTTCCACAATGGAGCGGCCCGCCTTTTCCATGCGGGTCATGGCGACAGAGAGCTGCGGGTCCGGCAGCTGCTCGTTGAGGGTGTGCAGGGTATCCAGTTTCTGCTGAATGTCGGTCAGCATCGCGTCCACATCCTCCACACCGGTGTGGAAAGGCACTTCGTGCTCCACCACCCGGGGCGGGCAGACCTTCTGTGCCGCACCAAAGGCCACAAATGCACCGCCCAGCGCCGCCAGAAGCGCCCACAGCTTATACACCGGCAGTACCGCGCACAATACCAAAAAGACCAGTGCCATTGCATAAAATGGCAGAACGCTGGGCTTTCTGGTGCGGATGATCTTGCTCATGTTTCTTCTCCTTGTCCGGGGCATTGCCCCTTATGTCATCCATAATACCGCACCCCGCGAAAAACGCAAGGCTTTCACGGATAATTTACAACCTGGCCATCATTTGTTGATCCACGGCAAGAGAGCCGCGCCCCAGATTTCGCGCAGCTTTTCCGGGCGGCAGGCAGCGTTTGCCGGGCTGGTGCTGGGCAGCTTTACCGCTGCAATGCCGGACACCGGCTGCAGATACTTTGTATAGATCCGGTATGCGGTGGCTCCGTTGCAGAATACTGCTTCGATGGGTGCCTTTGCCAGCAGAGCGGCAATATCATTCGGCACTGCATCCTTGATGGAAGCGTCCGCTGCGCCGGTGATGGTGCAGCGTTCCAGCGTGTCCCAGAGGGCCAGCCCATGGCGCAGGATGATTTGCTTTTTGGCTTCAATGTCCTCACGGGCAGGCACCGGCTCACCGGTCAGCGCGGCCAGCACGGGCCAGAAGCGGTTCTGCGGATGGCCGTAGTAAAAGGCCATCTCCCGGCTTTTGGGGCTGGGCCATGTGCCAAGGATCAGCGCCCGGCTGTGTTCGTTATACACCGGTTCAAAGCTCATTGTCCGCCTGCACTTTCAATTTTATCCCAAGGCGAGCCAAGGTCGCGGCCGGACGGCTCTGCTCTGGGGCCGTCGAACCACAGCTCATCGATCAGGTCGGCAAGGCCGTCCTCCCGCACATCGCCAATGATGCGGTCGGCGGCAGCCTTTGCGTCCGGCGTGCCGTTTGCCATGCAGCAGCCAAGGCCCGCTGCCTTCAGCATAGCCACATCGTTGGCAGAATCGCCTGCTGCCACGGCATCGGCCAGTGTCAGGCCCATTTTTTCGCACAGGTCGGCAAGGCCCACGCCTTTGTCCATTCCACCGCGCACGATGTCGTAGTAGCACAGGCCGTCGGCATTCTGCGCACCCACCTGCATCCAGTGCAGACCCAGATGGCCGTACTTTGCCGCAAAATCTGCCACGTGCTCCGGCGGCACTGCCGCAAAGGCCGCGTGGGGCATATCGATCAGGTGGCGGTCCTGATCTTCGCCGTCCATACAGTCCAGCCCGATGCTGTTCATCTGCTGATAGCCCCTGTGCAGATATTCATACTCGCAGTAGGCGTAGCAGGCATCCCTGAAATTGAACTGCAGCGGATAGTTATAATCCTCGCAGAAATCCACCAGCGCGTACATTTCCTCAGCGGTGAGCGGGTGCTCGGCCACGATGCGGCCCTCGCGGTCCACCACGCAGGCACCGTTGCAGGTGATGGCATAGTCGAACCGGATGCCGCCCAGCTGCCCCTTGAGGCTGACGCACGGATACGCGCGTCCGGTGCTGAGCACAAATCTGCCGCCTGCGGCCTGCAGCTTCTTTACCGCCTTGACCACCTTCTGACGCGGCTTGCCCTCGCCAAAGGGCACCAGTGTGTTGTCGTAATCGCTTGCCAGAATCTTATATTGCATTCTATTCTCCCCTATGGAACTGAGTTTTGTACCAGTATACCATACTTTTTTAAAATTGGGGTGCATTTGGGCATAAAAATAAGGCTACTGCACAGAATTCCATGCAATAGCCTTATTTTGTTTCACGATGCCGTTTTCTTTGCAGCTTCTTCTCGTGATCACGCAAACACGGCCACGACCACCTGCATTGCCACGCCGAGGAATGCGCCTGCACCCCATGTCAGGCCGGTGATGAACAGGTTCTGCTTCCACGAAGGATTGGTGCGCCACAGCACCGCAAGGCCCACGCCTGCACCGGTGCAAAGGCCCGCCACCAGACTGGAAAAGCGCAGGGCACCCTCCACATACAGCTGGGTCAGCAGCACGCTGGCGGCGCAGTTGGGGATCAGGCCCACCAGCGCAGCCACTACCGGCTGGAAGAAGCCCATGCTGCCCAGAAGGTCTGCAAACACATCTTCGCCCACGCCTTCCACGATCAGGCCGAACACCAGACTGAACGCAAAAATGAACACAAAAATCTCCAGCGTGTGGCGCAGGGCCGCTTTCCAGATGGGGGCGGGCTTACCCTCTTCGTCGCTGTGCTCCTCGTGACAGTCCACCTCGTCGGCATGGCCGGTGTAGCCGCCGCACAGCGATTTGGGCAGCACGCCGCGCAGCACAAAATCCAGCACAAAGCCCACCACAATGGCGTATACCACCTTGATGACCATGAGCACAGCCAGCTTATTCCAGTAGGCCGGCATGGATACCAGCAGCGGGATGGCTTCGTCGCTGGTGGCAAGGTAGACGGCCATCAGGGTGCCCAGCGTGATGACGCGGGAGGAGTAGAAGTTGGACGCAATGGCCGAAAAGCCGCACTGCGGCACACAGCCCAGCACCGCGCCCGGAATCGCGCCCCAGCGCCCGCCGCCTGCCAGCAGTGCTTCAATGCGCTCACCGTGGCGGGTCTCGATATACTCGATCAGAAGATAAGCCAAAAACAGGAAGGGCAACATCTTGGCGGTATCCACCAGAGATTCGCCCAGAACATCCAGAAACAGTTCCATATACGCTCCTAAAAACGACCGTTCGTCGCTTCATTTTAGTAAATTGCAAATTGGTTGCATTTTTGAACAGGGATGATTATACACGATATTCTCTCCAATTGCAATACCAAAATGCAAATTAGTTGCAAATTTATGTTATGGAACGCTGCATCGCAAAAAATACGATTTCAAATGGTCTCCGCTGATGCTCTGACCATTTTCAGCGGAATTATTATTTTATTTCGCAATTCTGGAAAATCTGCGGCTTTTCCAGAATTGCCTTTTCACGGGAGGAGTCATAACCGAAAGCGGAAGCTGCCGCGCTGGTTTCCTGTGGAAACATTCGCGCGGCGGAGTTAACGTTCTGCTTGTTTTCAGCGGGCTGAACCCTCTCAGGAGCTGGCACGCCGCAGGCGTGACCGAGAGGGTTCTGCCCGCAAGCACAAGCCTTTCCTCCACGACCCCCGCCCATGAAATGGGGTCCAGAAACACCCGCAGGCGTTTCTGGACCCCCAAAATCAAAAATATAATTTCCTTAGCTTATGCGCAAAGCAACGCGGAGCGCATTCAAAATCGTCCCACACAGCAGGAGTCTGCCTTTTGTTTTACCCCTTCATTGGCACAAAGCCCACAAGGTCTTTTACCACCTCGCCGCCGATGATCAGGCCGGCCACCGAGGGCACAAAGGCATTGGAGCCCGGCACCGAACGGCGCTGGGTGCACTTGCGCTGGGTGCCCGGAGGGCAGATGCAGTGATACTTGCAGCTGATGTCGTCATCCTCGATGGGGGTCATGGCAGGCTCCTTGGAGTAGACCACCTTCAGGTGCTTGATTTTGCGCTTGCGGCACTCGGTGCGCATCACCTTGGCCAGCGGGCAGACCGAGGTCTTGTAGATATCGGTCACTTCAAAGCGGGTCGGGTCCATCTTGTTGCCTGCGCCCATGGAGCAGATGATGGGGGTGCCTGCCTCCTTGCACTTCATCACCAGCGCCAGCTTGCCGGTAACGGTGTCAATGGCATCCACCACATAGTCGTACTGGGTAAAGTCGAACTGGTCCTGTGTTTCCGGGCCAAAGAAGCACCGGTGGGTGGTCACCCTGATGTCCGGGTCAATGTCGTGGATGCGCTGCGCAGCCACATCTACCTTATATTGCCCTACCGTGCTGCGGGTGGCGATGATCTGGCGGTTGAGGTTGGTCAGGCAGACCTTATCATCATCGATCAGATCCAGTGCCCCCACGCCGCTGCGCGCCAGCGCTTCCACCGTGTAGCCGCCCACGCCGCCAATGCCGAACACCGCCACGCGGGAATTGTGCAGTTTTTCCATAGCTTCCGCGCCCAGCAGCAACTGCGTGCGGGAATACTGATTTTGCATTTTGTTCTCCTTGTTACTTTTCCACTCTCGTAATGGTGCCGCCGCCCAGCACGGTGTCGCCCTGATACAGCACCACGGCCTGACCGGGCGTAGGGGCGCGCTGGGGCTGGTCAAATTCCAGCCGGAAGCCGCACTCCGCCGGGTAGACGGTGGCGGCCTGCTCCACCTGATGGTACCGGGTGCGGGCTGTGACCCGCAGCGGTCCGGTCAGCTCCGGAATGGCGATCCAGTTCACCTCGTCCGCATACACGATGCGGTCGAACAGCATCTCCTCCGGCCCTACCGTGACAGTGTTTGCCTGCATGTCCTTGCCGCAGACGTACACAGGTGCCCCCATGGCAAGGCCCAGCCCCTTGCGCTGGCCGATGGTGTACCGCACCGCGCCGTTGTGGGTGCCCACCACCCTGCCGCTCTCGTCCAGAAAATCACCTACCGGGTAGTGTTTGCCGGTGAAGTCCTCCATAAAGCGGGCATAGTCGCCATCCGGCACGAAGCAGATGTCCTGACTGTCGTGCTTGCGGGCATTGACAAATTTGTGCTGCTCCGCGATCTCGCGCACCTCAGTCTTGTGCAGGCCGCCCAGCGGCAGACGGATATGCGCCAGCTGCTCCTGAGTGAGGTTGTAGAGCACGTAGCTCTGGTCCTTGCCCTCGTCCAGCCCCTTTTTGAGCAGGAAACGGCCGGTGGCCTCGTCCTGCTCCACCCGGGCATAGTGGCCCGTGACCACATACTCCATGCCGTGTGCCCGGGCCCAGTCCAGCAGATGGCGGAACTTCATATATTTATTGCAGTCGATGCAGGGGTTCGGCGTGCCGCCCGCCTCATACACGCGGACGAATTTTTCAATGATCTGTTCCCGGAAGTCGGCTGTGAAATCCAACACCTCGTACGGGATATCCATGGCAAACGCCACCTCTGCTGCGTCCTCGATGTCCTTTTCCGAGCAGCAGGTGTGAAAGCCGGACTGTCCCAGCGTTTCGTTGCGGGTGAGCCGCATGGTGATGCCGGTGCAGTCATAGCCTGCCTGCTGCATGAGCCATGCCGCCACCGAGCTGTCCACGCCGCCGCTCATGGCAATGAGGGCATGCGGCTTTGAATCAGGGGTCTGTGTGGTCATAAGTTCTCCTTTGGTGCATTCAACACACTAAAACAGTAGTATAATAGTAACTCTGAAAAAAGAGCTTGTCAAGACGCAGCGAGCTGCTGCACTGCGGCCAGCAGGGCTTGCCGCTCGTTGGGATATTCTTCCCGGATCACACCGTCCAGCAGCGCTTCCAGCACTTTGCGGATGCCCGGCCCCGCCGGGACGCCTGCCGCCATCAGGTCGCGGCCATTCACAGCCAGCTGGCTGACGCGGCAGCATACGCCGTCCGCGTCCAATTGTTCGGCCAATTCGGAAAGTGCAGCAAAATCAGCCGCCCGTTCCGGCTGCAGGGCTGTGCCCAGTGCTGCCAAACGCCGCACGGTACACAAGTTATATTTGCCCAGTAGTCGGCGGGCGTAGATAGTAAAGTCGGGTGTGACGGTAGTTTCTCTGAGGACCGTCCGGGCTGGGGTCGGGACCCTGTTGCCGAAGGCAATAGGGCGGGCGATGGAATGGCCTGCAACGGCAACGACTGCCGCCTGCGGCGGAAACAAGGAGTTGCTGTTGGGGCAGCGGCCAGCAGGATGCGAGTGCTGCTCAAGGCACAAAGCATCCGCTGGGTGCCGCAACCCGTACTCGTGTCCGAAGAGAAAGCTACCGTCACGCCTTCTGGCTTCCCGCACCAACACCGCCGCCTCTTCAATCAAGGCGTTGGAGCAACGCAGGCGCTTGAGGGTGCGGCGGATGCCGTCCTCGCTAAGGCTCAGCAGCAGCGCCGCCAGCCGGATGGGCAGGTTTTCTGCACCCGCCGGGCAGGCATCCACCACCGGCTTTGCCGCCGCCAGTGCCTCCGATGAAAGCTCCGGCAGAATAACAAACAGTATTTTTTTATCAAGATATGCCGCAGGGGCGGGTGCGCTCAGCAGTTTTGCAAGCTCTTCCTCGATGCGCTCCACCGATACGCAGTCCAGATGGGCACACAGCTCCTGTGCCGCCTGCGCCGTGGGCGGGTCGATGGCAAAGCCAAACCGGGCTGCGAAGCGGTACAGCCGCAGGATGCGCAGCGCGTCCTCGGTGAACCGCTGGCGGGGCACACCCACCGCCCGTACGATGCCGCTTTGCAGGTCGGCCTGCCCGCCAAAGGGGTCCACAAGGCCCTCTTTTTCATTGTAGGCCATGGCGTTGATGGTAAGATCCCGCCGGGCCAGGTCCTTCCGCACATCCGGCACAAAGTGCACCTCGTCCGGGTGGCGGCCATCTGTGTAGGTGCCTTCTGTACGGAAGGTGGTGATCTCGTAAAGGGCACCGCTCTGCTTCACCGTTACCGTGCCGTGCTGCAGGCCGGTGGGGATGCACCGCTGCGCGCCGAACAGCTCCATCACCTGCTGCGGCAGAGCACTGGTGCACAGGTCCCAGTCGTGCGGTGTAAGGCCCAGCAGACTGTCCCGCACGCAACCGCCCACCACGTAGGCTGCATAGCCCGCCCTGTGCAGGGTGTCCAGCAGCTCTGCCGCACCCTCGTCCATCCGGATGGTCATGGCTGTGCCTCCTCGTACTGCAGGGTGATGCTTTTGCCGTCAAAGCCGCACTCCGCCGCCGGGAAGATGCTCTGTGCCTGCGCGGCATATTCCTCCGGGTCGGTGATCATGGGGGAATAATGGGTCAGCCAAAGCCGCTTTGCTCTCGCCTGCGCGGCAAGGGTCGCGCTCTGCCCAAAGGTGCTGTGCCCCCACTGACGGGCCTGGTCTTCCTGCTCCGGAAGGGCATAGGTGGCATCGCATATCAGCAGGTCTGCGTCATGCGCCGCCTGCAAATAATACGGGCAGGGGGCCGTATCGCCGGAAAATACCACGCTCAACCCCTTGCGCGGGGCGCCAGCACCTGCGCAGGCTGCACCGTTCTGCCCTCCACGGCAACGCTCTGCCCTTTCTGCAGCAGCTTCCATTGCTGCACCGGCACCCCCAGCGCCCGGGCCTGCTCCGGCGAGAATTTGCCTGCACGGGGCAGCTCCAGCCGGTAGCCAAGGCTTTTTACCCGGTGCTTTGTGGCAAACGGCACCAGCCGCGCACCGGCAGGCCAGCCCTCGCTCAGCGCATCCAGCGCCAGCGGCTGGCCCGGCATAAGCACCTGCGGCTTCACCGGATAGGGCAGCGGGCCGGTCAGTGCCCGCACCGCCGCCCAGATATCCGGCAGGCCCTCCGGACCCAGCAGCGCAAGCGGCCTTGTGCGGCCCTGCGCCCCCAGAGTCTGCAAAAGGCCCGGCAGACCAAAGATGTGGTCGCCATGGTAGTGGGTCAGGCAGATGGCATCTGCCCGCATCAGGTTCACGCCTGCCCGGTGTGCCGCTGCCTGAGTGCCCTCGCCGCAGTCCCACAGCAGGCCGTGGCCGCCGCAGGCAGCAAACGCCGCCGAGAGTGCCCGGTCCGGCAGTGGCATGGTAGCCGCAGTGCCCAGCAGTGTAATGGTCAGCATAAAGATCGTTCTCCCTGTACAATGTATCTCTTAAGGTTTTATTGTACCACAGCCCAGCACATTGCACAATCACTGCTGGCCGCGCATAGCATGGGGCCCAGTACACAAAAAAGGGGGGCCAGCGGGGATGAGACGGCAAAAAAATGGGGATCCTTTTTCCGGCAGGCCGCACAGCGGCCTTGGATGGGTGCTGCTGCTCGCCGCACTGGCCCTGTTTCTGCTAGCCGGTGCGCCCGGCTGCATGGCCCAGCGGATGGCGTGGTCTGCCCGGGGAACCATGATCTTTCTGCCCAGCGGGTTTTTGAAAAAAGTGGGAGCATCCTGCTGCACAGAACGCTCCCATTTTTGCTTTTTGACTTTCCATCCGAATAGGGCAGCTGGCCGGTCAGGGTCAGCGTTTCGGCAAGCTCGTCCTCCGAGCGGAACCGCCACGCCGCCGCTCCCACGGCCACATAGCAGGCATCGGCACGACCCTCCGGTGTAACGGCAAGGATCATCGTTTCACCGTCGCCCACCCCCGTTACCATGCCATCCGCACTCACAGTTGCCACGCCCGGATTGCTGCTGAGCCATGTCATCGTTCCGTTTTTGGTGCCTGCAGCCTGCGCGGTCAGCTTCTGACTGGCTCCCACTGCCTGCAGCAACATGGCATTTTTGCTCATCTGCACCCGTCCGATCTCCGATGTGACCGTTACCGTGCAGCGCAGCACCTGCCCGGCTGTGGTCAGTGCGCTGATGACGGCCTTGCCGGACCCCTGCGCCTTTACGGTACCGTTTGTGCTTACCGATGCCACCGCCGGGTTGCTGCTGACCCACTGCCGCACATAGGTAAACCCGCCTTTGTTCTGTTCCAGCTTCAGCTGTTTCGTCGGGGCAGGCTCCTGCTCTGTAATGGTAAGCGTCAGATCGCTGGTGTTCAGCACCAGGCGGCTGGCTGTGCTTTTGCGCACCGTGATGGTACAGGTGGTCTTTTCGCCGCGCTCATTGCGGGCCGTGACGGCCGCAGTGCCCTCGGCATGGCCGGTCACCTTGCCAGTGCCGTCCACCGATGCCACTGCCGGATCACTGGAAGTCCAGATCAGGAAGAAGTAGTCGTTGGGTGCCTGCACATTCAGGTAGGCCACCGGGGCCGGGTCTCCTTCGGTGATATCCAGCGTCAGTTCGGCAGTGTCCAATGTCATGCCGCTGTCCGGCAGCGGCTGCTCCTGCGCAGCATAGGCCGACAAGGCCCCGGCTGCAAACAGTTCTGCGCACAGCACCACTGCACAAACACACGCTTTGAACCCCTGCTTCATGGGCTTTGCCCTCCCCGCCTGCTTTGCTGCAAGATCCTTTAAATATTCCTGTCTCCGTATTATTTTACACGCAGTGCAAAACCGGGTCAAGTTTTTTGCCCATTCTGCCGGGCAGCTGAGCCTTATTTTGTGGAGAATAATAAAATCCGCTTTTCAATTTTGTACAAAACGCCGCCGCACCCGGCAAACCGGATGCGGCGGCGCTGTTCTGCTTTTGAATTTTCAGCTTAGTAGTTGATCTTTTTCAGCTCAAAGTAGCTCTGCGGATGTGCGCACACCGGGCACTTGAGCGGTGCGGACTTGCCGATATAGGTGTAGCCGCAGTTCCGGCACTGCCATACCTGCTGCTCCTCGCGGGCAAAGACCTTGTTGTTTTTCAGGTTTTCGGCCAGCGCACGGTAGCGCTCCTCGTGCTCCTTCTCGATCTGTGCCACCATGGTGAACAGTGCTGCGATCTGAGGGAAGCCCTCTTCTTTGGCCTCCTTGGCCATGCGGGGGTACATCTCGGTCCACTCGTCGTGCTCACCGCCTGCTGCCATGTCCAGACAAGTCAGGGTATCGGGGATCGCGCCGCCGCACAGCAGCTTGAACCAGATCTTTGCGTGCTCCTTCTCATTGCCGGCGGTCTCCTCAAAGATCGCGGCCAGCTGCTCGTAGCCTTCTTTTTTTGCCATGCTGGCAAAAAAGGTGTACTTGTTGCGTGCCTGGCTCTCGCCTGCAAACGCTTCCATCAGATTTTTCTCGGTTTTGGTACCCTTCAGTTCCATGATGCTCTCCTTTCAAAAACGGATCTTCTGTCAGGATCGACCGATCCCGGCTCTATCATTCAGCCCGGCGGTAATTTTTTCGCCTGCGGCTCAGGTTCTGAACAGAGTATACCATATTTTTTGATGGAAATCAAGAATAATTCCTATTTATTCTGAGAATATTTCTCAGTTATGCTGCTTCAGTGCACACACAGCAATGCTCAGGGCGCTCCACGCTGCCTGGTACATCAGCACCGTTGCCACCGAAAGCTCCCAGATGCTGCCTGCACTGGTGAGCAGCGCTGCAATGATAATGGAGAACAGCACCGAGACCATCTGTACCGTGGTGGCGCTGCTCTCGGCGTTCTGGGCCTGATCCGCAGCCTGCAGACCGCCGGTCAGGCTGGCAAACGCCTTGAGATGGATCATGCAGCAGGTATCCTCCGGGTCTTCCGGTGCGGCCTTGATGGCGTTGCACTGCTCCTGATCCAGCACGGTGATCATGCCTTCCGGCAGGCGGTATGCTTCGGTAATGTGGTGTGCAGTCAGACTGGGGTCCTGGCATGTGACCAGCAGGCGGATGTTCTCCTTTTGCAGCACGGCAAGGCCGCGGGCCACATTGCGCCCGCCCACATATTTCAGCACGAACATAGCGTGCAGATTGCCGGACACAGCCAGATACAAAATTTGCAGCTCGCCGTTCTTCGAGTGCTGCATCTCGTATTCCTCGTCCGGCAGCGGCACGCCCTCCTGCTCCAGATAGCGGCGGGTACCAATGAGGATGCGGTTGTTATCGCACCAGGCGGAAAAGCCCAGCCCATGGTGCTGCTCCAGATCCTTGACCGGGAACAGGATGTCTGTGCGTTCCTCAACGATCTGGCGGAACAGCCCCTTCAGGGTGCCGTGGCTCTCGTTCAACACGCTGGCCGCGTACAGGATGGCGCGGTCGATGCGGCCGCCCTTGAAGATGCGGATATCCTCCAGCTGTGCGCTGTCGGCGGTGAACAGGTCGTCTGCATCGATCTGCAGCGTATCAATGCCGCCCAGCTGCTCAATGGCCTGCCAACCGGGCACGACTGCGCCCACAGCCGCAGCCGCACGCTGCAGCCGTAGCGAGGCAACGCCCGCGATCAGGGTAGAAGAAAGCGGTGCGCCCATGCACAGCACAGCGGCCATGGCAGCCGCAGCTTTGTTCCAGCCGGCACCTGCCAGCAGGAACAGCACGCCGCTGAGCAGGGCAACGCCCAGCAGGATGTACGAAACTTTGCGTGCACGGCGCTCGCTTGCGCGTTCGCTCAAGCTCTGCTCCACAAAGCCGTCAGCTTCCTTCATCGGGCGGCTCAGCAGCACCCAGGGGTCCTTCTGTTCCAGATCCCGTGCAAGGGCACGCAGCAGGTCTTTATCCTTGGCGCGGTAGGCGCCCTCGAACTCCACACCATTGGTCACCAGCTCATAGCCGCCCTTGACAGCAGCCAGCATCACCCGGCTGCCCAGCAGCGCAAGGAACAGCCCCAGCGCAGCCATGCCGCTGAGCAGCGAGATGCCGGTGGTGCCGCGGTAAACATTTGCGTTCAGCATGGCTGTGACCGCCTGCACCAGCGCTGCTACTGCGGCCAGCGCCGGCATCGTCTCGGAAGAAGACCGTCCGCGCAGGCCGTTCAGGCCGTCGCGCAGCACCGGGAAGCCCACGCACAGGCTTGCTGCCAGCAGCAGCAGGTTTGCACCATAGAATGCCGCCGGGGCAGCATCCGGGTCCAGCGCCGCCATGGCGGGCAGCAGCCCATCCGACACCAAACCAAAATGCAGCAGCACCACAGCCAGAATGCCGCCCAGCACGCAGCGCAGCGTCAGCTCTGCGCTCATGCGGTGCAGCTTATCCGCCGTGGCCTCCGGCTCGGGCAGCTCCGTTTCGGCATGTTCCTCCGGAGACACCGCGTCCTCCGCCTCAGCTTTCAGTTCCGGCTGTGGCACAGCGGATGCCTTCTCCGATGCCTGCTGCGGCTCTTCGCCGTCCAGCGGCAGCAGCGGCAGGCTCATAGTGTCCTCTTTTGCGGCAGGCTCCTCTGCCGGGGCCAAAGGTGCCTGCGGTGCGTCCTCGCTCTGCGCCTTGCCAAAGAAATCGGCCACCGGCTGCTCCGTTTTTTCCGGCTGCGGCACAGGTTCCGGCTGCAGCTCCGGTGCCGTCTCCTTTACCGCTGCAAACACAGCCGCGGGCAGCGGTGCACCGGACGGTTTCTTTTTGCTTTCAGCCGGTTCAGTTTCTGCCGCCGGGGCTGCTTCGGCTCTCGGTGCAGGCTTTTCCGGCTTCTGGTCGCTCAGGCCGTTGATCATCGCCTTGAGCTGTGCCATCTCCTGCTGCTCCTGCTCTTCCTGCGGCAGCAGCACCTCCGGCGCATTCTTGGGGTGCCGAGGAGGCTTTGCCGTGCTGTGCTGCTCTGCGGGTCTTGCCGCCGGGACAGCGCTCTGCCGGGGTGTTTCCGACTTCACTGCCGCCGGGGGGGCCGCCGTTTGCGGTGCAGATTTTTCCTCTGGCTTTTTGGCGGGTGCTTCCGGCTGTGCATCCTCTGCTTCCTTTTCCAGAAAAGGCCACGGGGCCAGTTCCTGTTCCGGGTCTGCCTCCGGCTTCAGCATCAGTTCCAGATCCGCTTCCGGTTCCGGCTGCGCATCCTCACCCAGCCGCACCTCACCGGTGGGCATTTCCTGCGGCTGCTCTGCTGCAGCTTCGTCAGTCTCCTGCTTTTCCTTACCACGGCCAAACAGGCCAAACCGTTTCTGCGGCTTTTCCTCCGGCTGGTTTTCGTCCCTCCGGGTCATCTCCTCCGGGATATCCACCGCCGTGGTGCTGAAAAAGGAGCGGAACTTTTCATCCGGGGTCATTCCCGGCCATTATTTTATCTTTCGGCATTCTAGTCCCTCCTGTAATTCAAATTGAGGTTCCGGCCCGAATGCCGGATCATGCCTGCTGTGCTGCGCGTTGGGACTGGATCTCGTACAGAATAATGCCCGCAGCCACCGACACGTTGTAGCTGTCCACACCGGTGCCCGGTGCTGCCATATCCAGCCGCACCACGCCGTCGCACAGCTTTTTCACCAGCTGCGAAACACCGCTGCCCTCGCTGCCCAGCACCAGTGCAATGGGGCCGGTCAGGTTGTTCCTGCGCAGAGACACGCCGTCCATATCGGCGCAGTAGACGAACACACCCTGCTCCTTCAGGCGGCGGATGGTCTCGCCGATGTTGGCCACACGAGCCACCGGCAGGCGTTCTGCGGCACCTGCGCTGGACTTGATGACGGTAGGCGTGACCGATGCGCCGCCGCGCTTTGGGATCACGATGCCATGCGCACCGCACAGCAGAGCACTGCGCATCACGGCACCCAGATTATGCGGGTCTTCAATGCCATCGCTCAGCACCAGAAAAGGTGCCTCGCCCTTGTCCTTGGCTGCTGCCATCAGGTCGTCTACCGTCACGTATTCGATCTCGCTGGCAAATGCCGCCACACCTTGATGGCTCTCGGTGCCGGTCATCAGGCGCAGCTTGTTGGGGTGCACCCGCTTCACCGTGGCACCCGCTTCCTTTGCCAATGCGGTATAGTAAGCCGCCACGGCCGGAGCCATGCCCTCAGCAATGAGCACGGTGTCCACGCCGGAACCGCTTTTCAGCAGTTCGGTCACCGGATTTTTGCCATAAACAAGGCTCTCGTTCTTCTGCAGCGGCTCTTCCGGGCTGCGGCGCGGACGGCGCGGCTGGTTCTTTTCTTCCATGATGATTTTCTCCTTCCGTTGTATCACCGGAAGGTGCTGTGCACACCCTCCAAAAAGCGCGCCGCACTCTGGGCCGCGCACCGGTATAATCTGAAGATGATAACTCATCTTAAAGTATAGCATAAGCCGACCTTGTTTGCCAGCAAATTACCGTTTTTTATCCGCGTCCTGCAAAAGTTTTTCTGTTCGTGGTGCCGGAGACCGTTTCCTCTTTTTTGCAGAAATGTTCTGCCGCCCTGCATCAGCTTTACCCGGCTGCTGGGTAGATATCCCTCTGTTTTGCCGGAGAAAAAAGTTTTCCACAAAAACGCGGTATACAATCCGTAGAAGAGCGATTATTTTTCCACATGTTGAAAACCCTGTGGAGAAAGTTCAAAAGTCCAGCTTTAAAGCCTGTTTTGCCTGTGGAATTCCACACTTTCCACAAGGTTTTCCACTTTTTGGTTCGACCTTTTTTGATTTCCTGCGTACAATTTGTAGAATACAAGTCGGAAATATGACAATTTTTTGAACTGCATCCTGTCCGCTTTTGCCAAATTGCCCAATATCATTTTGACGAATGTGGATCTGTGTTGAAAATCCGTCCTTCATCAAGCTTTCTGTCTTTCGGCCGCTTATTGCACATTATATGGAAATTTGTTGCATTCTATCGAATATACGCGCTTCTGGCAGTAACCCCCTGCACCCTGCCAGAAACAGAATCCCCGCATTGTTACAGGAAAAACACCGGTTTGGATTGATTTTGGCCGCTGTTTGGGGTATACTAATTCTGTAGGTTCGTTAAACCGTGCACAAAGCGGATATGAAACGAGCAAGACCCCAATGATTTTGTGGAGGTAATGAATAATGTTGGTAAATGCAACCGAAATGCTGATCAAAGCACGTGATGGCCACTACGGTGTGCCTCAGTTCAACATCAACAATCTGGAGTGGACCAAGTCCGTTCTGACCGCCTGCGAGGAAATGAAGAGCCCTGTGATTCTGGGTGTTTCCGAGGGTGCCGGCAAGTACATGACCGGTTTCAAGACCGTCGCTGCCATGGTCAGCGCAATGGTCGATTCCATGGGCATCACCGTTCCTGTTGCCCTGCATCTGGATCACGGCACCTATGAGGGCTGCAAGGCCTGCATCGAGGCCGGCTTCTCTTCCATCATGTTCGATGGCAGCCACTACTCCATCGAAGAGAATGTGGAAAAGACCAAGGAGCTGGTGGCTCTGGCACACGCTAAGGGCCTGAGCATCGAGGCAGAGGTCGGTTCCATCGGCGGCGTCGAGGACGGCGTTGTGGGTGCCGGCGAGATCGCAGATCCCGAGGAGTGCGCAAAGATCACCGCTCTGGGCATCGACTTCCTGGCTGCCGGCATCGGCAACATCCACGGTGTCTACCCGGCAAACTGGAAGGGCCTGGACTTCGAGGCTCTGGACCGCATCCACAAGGCCACCAATAATATTCCTCTGGTTCTGCACGGCGGCACCGGCATCCCCGACGAGATGATCGCTAAGGCCATCAGCCTGGGCGTTTCCAAGATCAACATCAACACCGAGTGCCAGCTGGTGTTTGCTGAGGCCACCCGCAAGTACATCGAAGAGGGCAAGGATCAGCAGGGCAAGGGCTTCGACCCCCGCAAGCTGCTGGCTCCCGGCGCAAAGGCCATCGAGGCCAAGTGCAAGGAGAAGATCGAGCTGTTCGGCTGCGCAGGCAAGGGCTAAGCAGAAGCTCGTATCGTAACCGGTACACCACCCAATAAAGTATGCGCCCCCGCTGCACCGTTATGCACAGTGCAGCGGAGGCGCTTTTTACTTTATATGCGAGCACTCAGACGCGGGTCTTTTCCATATCTCCAAAAATGTATTGCATACAGTCCTGCACCCAGAAGCAGGCAAAAAATCGAATAGCTAAGGATTGGAAGCCGCAGCAGTACGATCTTACCCGCGATCTGGGTAAAGAACCAGCCCGTTCCATACAGGGTCACGATATAAAGCACCAGCCATGTAGCATATTTCAGCCAATACTCTCGTGGCGGAAAGCCTACCTGCTCCATCATCCGGCGGAACAGTGCGCAAAAAACCGTCACTGCAACAACAAGCTGCATCAGATAGCCTACAGAAAGTTCAAAAACCCAATCACCAATTACCGGGTAAAGCAGCAGCCCTTCCACGCCCCACTCCAAAAAGAAATACAGCGGTGCAACAAACCAGAAGTAATCCCCAGCCCCCAGTGTTTTCAAGCTGGGCTTGACTTCCTCCACAAAGGTCTTTGCGTCCGGAATTGAATGAAACAGTTCCCGGTTCTCCGCATTTGCCTGGATGGCAATATCAAGTAGATCGCTGCGTACAAGCTCGATTCCGCAGAAATCCCAGCTGACCCGGCGAAGATACCGGATCACTTCTTTCAGCTGCTCCTGGCTTTTTTCGTTCAGCAGCTTTGTACGCATCCGATTTGCCTTTCGCAACGCAAAATACTTATTCATATGGCTCCTCCTTAAAAATTTTTTCCACCAGCTGGCATAGCTGGCTCCAATCTTGTCGGAATTCAAGAAGCGCCTGCCGCCCTTCTTCCGTTACAACGTAGTATTTCCGGCTCGGTCCCTTGGGGGAGGGTCTGCGTTCCACCGTGACATTTCCCTGCTGTTCCAGCCGCAGTAGCAGCGGATAGAGTGTACTTTCACTCAAGTCAGAAAACCCGACCTGTTTTAGATGCATCACGATCTCATAGCCATAGGTCGGCTCTCTGCTGATGAGCTTCAGAACACAGAATTCCAAAACGCCCTTGAGCAATTGTGTGTTGTTTTCCACTGGATACCTCCTTTTGCCTATTATGTAATACATAGTAGCTTATCTATATTGTATTGCATAGTAGTATTTTTGTCAAGTCCTGTCCTGTTATCATTTCGACCAAAATCCGCTTCATATTTTTGTGCAACAAAAAAGGCCCTGAGATTTCTCTCAGAGCTTTCTGTTCAAGTCGGCGACTACCTATTTTCACGCGCCGTTTCCAGCGAACTATCTTCGGCACAAGTGAGCTTAACTTCTGTGTTCGGAATGGGAACAGGTGGAACCTCACCGTCATCGACACCGACCGAT
>ENA-OQBL01000313-OQBL01000313.1-human-gut-metagenome-genome-assembly--contig:-NODE-313-length-27215-cov-5.032191_pt1 | contig 27215 bp, 30 predicted proteins | sample MGYA00242747_ERZ504553 | MGnify/ENA primary metagenome ERZ504553 (study PRJEB26092, sample SAMD00036240) | human gut metagenome | host: Homo sapiens | study: EMG produced TPA metagenomics assembly of...
AGAATTTAGATGTAGATCCCCGCTTTCTATCTGGTGAAATATTTTTAAATGATCCTAAATATAAATTCTATAGCCTGAACTATTATTATCACGAACTAAATAAATACCCCTTTTCACGTAAAGCATTTGACGAATTGCAGAATCTCGATATAAAAAATCATCTTTCAAATATTTTCTCTTTATTTAACATTTCTTATAAGCAATTTGAAAATCTAGATTTTGAAAAGAAATACAACTTGCAACATGATTTATTTGAGACAATTCCTCAAATTCTATTAAAATATTTTTCAGAAGATGCTTACGGGAATAAAGATATGTATAATCTTTATCATTTAGTGTCCGAACTTGAAAACTACTATGAAGATTATAATTTGCATTTAAATGCAGAAAATTGTCTTCGCAAAAAAATTTTGCTAAATAATCGACCTAAAGGGATATTCCAAATCAAAAATTACTTTCTATGACTACTGATGAATTATTAGACTTAGATCAATCTTTACAATGGTATAATCCATCTAAGGATGAATCTAATTAAAACCACTAATGCTAATATGTATTTTGCGACCTTCGGCGGTCGCAGATGAGTTTTGGAATGATTGATTCACTCCCCACCCCTGACCATTAAGATATGTTATATGTAATAATATTCCGTAATTTTAGGCGAAAACCGTATAAAAAGGATTGCAAACAACTTTCTATTTGCAATCCTTTTTATTCTAAATTACTTTCCAAACGAATCTTTCTATTTTGTTACTACTATGTGTATCGTGCTCTTGCTAACCCCAAACTCCTTCGCGGTCTGACGCACAGTGGCTTTATGTTCGATGATATAATATGCGATTTCTACTGCCCTCTCCTCAATGTAATCTTTCATAAAAATAACCCCTGCATAAATTGTTTTTTACAATCTATGCGGGGGGATTTTGATGTATGTCTGCATTTTCCTTTTGAACGTAGGGGCTCACCTGCAAAAAAGTCACATTCCCCGTCCCCAATGGCATATTACACTTTCATTTTGTACCATATTTTTTCCAGAAATAAATTTTTTACAATCTATACATGGGCATTTTGATGTATATCTGCATTTTCCTTTTGTACTTTCGGAGTTTCCCTTATATAAGCCTTATAAACCAACTCTTCCCAGACACAACAGCAATCCAATCGCTCCGACAGCCACAAACACTAACCCGATACCGGCTGCCTTTTTCCTTTTCTCCATAACCACTAACTGTCTGTTGTCTATGGAATTCAACGGATAGTTCCTTCGACCTATTAGATATAGTAACAACCCACTCGAATTATTCCCGTTCGCAGCAAGCAGTCCCCATAATTTTGGATGTTTTAATCCACGGGCGGCTGCATCCATCACCGTTAACCGATAGATCTGATATACCGTTTCCATAGCTCCGACAACTGCGGCCGCACCAAATATCACAGCCAATACAATATTTTTGTCCATCATATTTCTCCCTTAAATACGTCTGATAATCTGATAAAGCAATACTGCTGAGCTCACAATAGCCAGACAAAATACCATAATCAGATAATATATCTTATCCGGCAGGAACATACTTAAGGTAATCAATAGAATAACCGTGATAATATTAAGTATGATCGCTCCTATCAATTTTTGATTGCTTTTGACTACATTTGTGCTTTCTTCCAGATGTTCCATCATTCTTTCGTCCCCTTTCAATAAATCATCAAGACTTATGGAATAAAGGCTGCTCAACTCAATGACGCTTATAATATCCGGATAGGATTTTTCATTTTCCCAGTTTGAAATGGTCTGTCTGGACACATTGACCTTTTCTGCAACTGTTTCCTGGGTAAATCCGGATTTCATACGAGCGTCTTTTAATTTTTTCCCAATTTCCATATCTGCGTTTCTCCTTTCGGGAACATCTTTCCACATTGCGTGTCCAATGTCTATCAAACTTCCTTTACATGACCATTTTTCGCATCAATTTTCGTGTCAAAATTATTTTACACAGCGTATTTACGCAGCCTGCCACCGAAGACAGAAAAAAAGTCACATTCCCCGTCCCCATGACACAATTCCGATTCCTATCAAGATTACACCTCCCAGAACATCTGCCTTTCCTGACAGCTTTGTTCCCAGAGTCTTACCGAGGCACAACCCTGTCTCACATATCACAAACGTTACCACTGCCACGATCAGTGAACAGACTACAGCCATAACCAAACCATACCCGGCAGTGGTAAATCCTACCGACAACGCATCAATCGATGTTGCAATCCCCTGCATCATAAGCACGGCAAAACTTAATCTTTTCACTTCTTTCTTTTCCTCTTCACTCTGCACAGATTCTTTGATCATGCTTCCTCCGATATACAAAAGCAAAATCAATGCGATCCACGGAATGAACTTCTGAAACTGTCCAAAGACCTGTACGATCGTATGCACACATATCCATCCTATCATAGGCATCAGGAACTGAAAGAATGCATATACTCCCGCAATATAAGCCATTCTTGATTTCTTCATATTTTTTTCATTCATTCCATTTGCCAGCGAGACCGAAAATGCATCCATTGCCAGTCCCACTCCAAGTAAGACACTGTTCATAAAGAATAAAAAATTCCACTCCATTATCATTTCCTCCAAAATTAAGTTCAAACGCATGACAACAAAAAAACCAGATACAGCAGCTGCCTGCCATACCTGGTCTATACTTTCTTTATAGGATAGAGAGAGTCCACGCATAGATATTACAGCTACACATGAGTCTCACAAATTAAAACAAGCCAGATCCATCGATCAGTATGTTGACTTGTTGCGTTATACGCCTGTTACTCCCCCATCGGTCATTTATCATCTAAAAGAAAATATCATAATTAATAAATTTTGTCAATAAGCAATCATTTATTCCTTTTTCTGTGGTATGCTTTACACAGAGATTTTCCCCGGAACAACTCTGAAAAGAACCAATAAAGGAGTCACAACAATGCCTCACTACTACATGTTCCACAAACCTTTCGGCTGTGTCACTGCCAGACGCGACGACCGCTATCCGACGGTTATGGACTATTTTAAGGAATTACATAATGACAGGCTTTCTCCGGTCGGACGCCTTGACCGTGAGACGACCGGACTTCTTCTGATCACAGATGACGGTATCTTCAACCAGAAGCTCACTCATCCTTCCTATCACAAAGAGAAAACTTATGAATTCACCCTTCTCGGTGATCTGACACCGGAACTGGTACATAAGCTGGAAACAGGTGTCATTCTGAAGGGCGCCGATACCCTGACTGCCCCGGCAAAAATTACCGTAACCGGACATGCAGTAATGTCCGATATTCTTTCCACACTGCCGGAAGAAATCCAGAAAGATATCCACAAAAACCGTCCGGATCACCCCATCACCTATGGGATAATTACCATTTCCGAAGGGAAGAAACGCCAGATCCGGCGCATGATGAAGTCTGTTCACTGCTGTGTGATCGAATTAAAACGTATTTCCATCGGAGACATTGTACTTGACAAAGCGCTTTGTCCCGGAGAGTGGAAAGAAATATTTCCTCACACTTAACAATACAGAGAACCTGCCACTTGCCAAACCATCCGTAAGGAACTGCCAGTGGCAGTTCCTGTAGGTGGCAGCTTTTCTTGCATACTTTGGTATACAAAAAATGCTCCGGAAATCTGTCACCTGACAAAATTCCCGGAGCATTTTTATTTTTATTCTTACTCTATTCTGTTTCTATCCACCTTAGTTACCTGAGCTTGATGAACTGCTTGAACTTGACGAACTGCTTGAACTTGACGAACTGCTTGAGCTTGATGAGCTGCTTGAGCTTGACTCAACCTGAATGCACTGATTAGCCAGCCATTCTTTTACAAGATCATTCAGCGCAATCTCTTTCAGATCTGACTTTGATGCAGCTTTCTTTAAAGCTTTTACACTGTCGTATCCATACTCTTTTGCAATCTTCTTAAGCTCTGTCTTATAAGTTGCATCATCTAACTTAATGTTCTCTTTATCTGCAATTGCCTTTGTTACCAGTGTCTGTTTTACGCTGGATTTTGCAGCCTTTGTTACCTGTTTTTCGAACTTTTCAACAGTTGTTCCCATCTGCTGCTTGATCAGATCATCATATGACATGTTATAAGCTTTTGCAACAGACTTGTACTGAGAGATCAGAGAATCCTCAATCTTCTTTACATCTTTCTCCGGATATTTCTTAACTTTTGTATTATCAAGAACCTTCTGCCATGCTGCCTGCTGTAAAGAATCATTGTATGTCTTTTCGTTATCCTCCTCGAGAGACTTCTTCACTTCTTCTTTGTACTCTTTTACTGTCTTTGATTTCTTAGATACTTTCTTTACCAGTTTGTCTGTAAGCTTTGGTGTATTCATTTTTGGAAATGGATTTTACAGTAATTGTAAATGTTACATCTTTGCCTGCAAGATCAGAACTTCCATAATTCTCCGGGAACTTTCCGTTCCAGTCAAATGTATCACCGATCTTGTGTCCGATAATACTGTCTTCAAATCCTTCGATGAAAGAATTAGAACCGATCTCCAGTGGATAATCTGTAGAAGATCCACCGTCAAATGCTTCGCCATTCATCTTTCCAACGAAATCAATCGTTGCTGTATCGCCTTTTTTTACTGCACGGTCTGTCACTTCTTTTGTTGTTGCATTTTCATCCAGTACTGACTGAATCTGTGTATTCACATCATCATCCGTTACTTCGCTCGGTTTGTCAACTTTATCTACTTCAACACCTTTGTAGACTGAAATCTTAATGTTGTCATTTTCAAGGCCTTTCGTCGACTGACAACCAGTCATCAAAAGAGAGACTGCCATAACACCTGTTAATAACATTGCCACTTTCTTTTTCATATCGCACCTCATTTTATCATTCATTCTAAGGTGGGAACTTTATCCCATCTGCTTTCCGAAGTATACGCTAACGCATACCACTCTGTTATATCACATTTTGAAAAACTTTCATAGCATTTTCACATATATTTCACTCTTTTATCAAAATTTTCGTTTTGAAATCACCTACTTTTCCTGTATACTTCTTGCACTCCTACCGAAACAATGTTAGAATACTTGTTATGGAATATAGAATATAGGAGGTTCATTGTGAAGACATTTACAATTGTATTATTGGTAATCCTTGTGATTTTGATCGTTGCATGTGTTGCATTATATTTTGTTGGTAAAAAAGCAGAAAAGAAACAGGCAGATCAGCAGGCACAGCTTGATGCAGTTGCACAGACTGTTTCCATCTTGGTTATCGATAAAGGTCGTATGAAATTAAAAGATGCCGGCTTGCCGGATATCGTACTCGAGAATACACCAAAGTATCTTCGCCGTTCAAAAGTACCGGTTGTAAAAGCCAAAGTCGGACCGAAGATCATGACACTTATGTGTGATGCGCAGGTTTATCCCTTGATTCCTGTTAAGAAGGAAGTCAAAGCTACGATCAGTGGTATTTACATCACAGCCGTTAAAGGTGTAAGAGGTCCTCTGGATGTACCGGAGAAGAAAAAGGGATTTTTCGCAAGATTAAGAAACAAATAAGAGTAAAGAGTACTTAAAAACAGCATTGGAACTTATCGTTCCAGTGCTGTTATTTTTATGTCTATATTGCAATCGGCAACAGGATCTCCATTGATGTCCAGTGCATAATTCACATGCACCGTGATCTTTTCATCCTGTTCTTCGAACTGGATATCCTTGGTAAAGACTCCAATCATCATCTCACCGTATGGTGTCTCATACTGTGTCATATTGATCTTATCTTTCTCGAATACCATATGGGTATTCGTAATTCCGCTCTTGATGATCTCGACCTTCTGGTCATCCAGGATCCTTACTTTATTCTTGATGGTTCCCGGGATTCCTTCCACCAGTTCATCATAGATCACATAGTGCTTTCCATTTTTCTCATAATAGCTCGCAGGTACGATTACCTCGATTGGTTCACTTCCCGGCTCATCGCCCTGTGCTTCAATCCCGGTCACATCCTGATGCAGACCGGATATACTTAATAATACGTCTTTTGTCATATATTCTCCTAATAATCTTCAATATCAATTGCCTGTGTCTTATCTACATCGTACGGCAGGATTGAATTGGCGAATTTCTTAAACTTCTCTGCCGCATCACTGACATAAAAATCATATGCTGCCGGTTCTCCCGATGTATTAGCAATTTTCTGCTCTTCCAGTATCTTCTTCAGATCCATCGCCGTCTCGTACGCCGGATTTACAATATGTACTTTTTCTCCAAAATATGCCATGATCCTTGATCTGAGAAGCGGATAGTGGGTACATCCCAGGATCAGTGTATCGATCTCTGACTTTCTCATATCTGACAGATAGATATCGATCACTTCTTCTGTGATTTTATGCTTTGCAAATCCCTCTTCTACCAACGGTACGAATAACGGACATGGCTTTCCGATGACTTCTGCCTCCGGCATAAGTTTCCGGATTTCTTTAGTATAGGTCTCGCTCTTGATCGTTGCTTCTGTACCAAGTACACCAATCTGACAATTCCTGGTCTCTCTTACGGCAGCTCTTGCTCCCGGTACGATCACTCCGATGATCGGAATGTCGAACTCTTGCTGCACTGTTTCAAGCGCCAGCGCACTGGCCGTATTACATGCGATCACGATCGCCTTTACATTCTTTGTCTTTAAAAAACGGATGATCTGTCTGGAAAAACGGATAATGTTATTCTTTGACTTACTTCCGTATGGAACTCTTGCTGTATCCCCAAAATATACTACATTTTCATTCGGCAGCTGACGCATAATCTCTCTTGTGACGGTTAAGCCGCCCACACCTGAATCAAACACACCGATTGCTGCAGTGTTCCTGTTTTTATTTTCCACGATATTAAATCTCCTTTTATGAATACTCCACCATATTTTACTATTGTACCGTCTTGGACGTGCATTTTCAAGAGATTTTATGTCGAAACCTCCCTTGTATACTTTGCTATAAAAAAAGTTACCTGCCATAAAACAGATAACTTTTTATTCTTTATTCCGGTTTTAATTACAGAGCCAGCTCTTTTGCAATCTCATACTGGTAAGCAGGAATTCCTTTTGTCATTCCAAGTGCTTCATCAATATCGAAGTCTACATACTCACCATGTTTGTAACCTACAACACGGTTTGTCTTTCCTTCAAGCAGAAGATCTACGGCTTTTGCTCCCATGATAGAAGCGTATACTCTGTCTTTACATGTCGGGCTTCCACCACGCTGCATGTGTCCGAGAATCGTTGCTCTTGTCTCCATACCGGTTGCTTCTTCAATTCTCTTAGCCATGTTTATAGAATCTCCAACACCCTCTGCATTGATGATGATGTAGTTCTTCTTTCCACGTTTTCTTGATTCCTGAATATCAGCAATGATCTTATCTTCGTCATAATCATGCTCTTCAGGCATCAGGATCTTCTCAGCTCCGTTAGCAATACCGCACCACAGTGCAAGGTATCCTGCATCTCTACCCATAACCTCGATGATAGAGCATCTCTCATGAGAAGTTGATGTATCACGTACTTTGTCAATAGCCTGCATAGCTGTATTAACGGCTGTATCGAATCCGATTGTATATTCCGTACAGGCAATATCCAGATCGATCGTTCCCGGAAGTCCGATTGTATTGATTCCGAAGTTAGCAAGTTTCTGAGCTCCGGCAAATGATCCGTCACCACCGATGACTACCAGACCATCAATACCATATTTTTTGCAGATAGCTGCTGCTTTCTGCTGACCTTCCTCTGTACGCATCTCTGCACAACGGGCTGTCTGAAGAATTGTACCTCCGCGCTCAATTGTATCGGATACGTCTCTGGCTGACAGATCGATAATTTCCTCGTTTAAAAGTCCCTGATATCCTCTTCTGATGCCTCTTACCTTCAGTCCTTTACCAAGTGCTGTACGAACAACGGCACGGATTGCTGCGTTCATTCCAGGGGCATCTCCACCACTTGTCAATACACCTATTGTACGAATTACTTTTTTGTCTGCCATGATTCATTCCTCCATTGTATTAGTTTGTTCCAATTATCTTCTAACCATTATCATTTCTCTCCGATGATATTGTACATGAATTAGTGCACGCTTTCAATGGGTTTTTCTATAACTTTTACACAACTTTCACCCAGATAATTCGTCAATCTGCTCAACAATACCTCATCTGCGGTCACATTCCAGCCCTTTGCCAGGCGTTTTACCGCTTTTTCCTTCCTGCAATAGATGATAACTTCATCCATTCCTTCAGATACTTTCAGAATGTCCTGAAGCATTCCTTCCTGCTGAAGATAAGTCGCTTTATCCGGATATTGAAGCCATAGTTCCTTCTTCGTCTGTTCAAACGGGATCACCTGCTCACAGATCAGTTTACTTGGTGCATCATCTTCTTCGGATACCCTTCCCTTTATAAACACTTTGGCTTCTTCATTCAGATACATCTGATTTTTTCAAAATCTCTCGGAAAGATCACAACTTCGACTGATCCCACCAGATCTTCCAGTGTAATAAATGCCATAACTTTATTGGTCTTGGTATATTTGATCGTCTTATTGGTGATCATGCCGCCGACGATCTCTTTTGCACCGTCATGTACCTTTGTCCTTCCCGTCTCATCATCTATCTGGAAATCTAATGTCGTTCTGGAAATGTTCTTCTTCCATTTTTCCTCATAATCCTCCAGCGGATGACCGCTTAAGTACACACCCAGCACTTCTTTTTCAAATGCAAGCTTTGTCTCTTTCTCGTACTCTCCTACATCCGGAAGTGGAATGTCGAATTCCGATTTCTGGTCATCACTTACGATGTCAAATAATGAAAGCTGTCCGGTCATGGAGTATTTCCGCTCACGGTTCACCTGATCCAGGATCTGTACATAAACTACCATAAACTGCTTTCTTGTACCACCCAGACTGTCAAATGCTCCGGATTTGATAAAGCTTTCGATCGTGCGCTTATTGACTTCTTTTCCTGACAGACGTTCGATAAAGTCTTTCAGGTTGCTGAATTCTCCTCCATTTTTTTCGTTCCTGGATGATCGACTCGATCACTGGCTTTCCGATACTCTTGATCGCCGCCAGACCATAACGGATATTGCCGCCGTCAACAGAGAAGCTTCCTTCTCCTTTATTAATATCCGGTGGAAGAATCTTAATTCCCATCTGTCTGCAACTGTAAATGTACTCTGATACTTTTCCCGGATTGTCGATCACGGAAGTCATAAGTGCTGCCATGAATTCCACCGGATAGTAATATTTTAACCAGGCAGTCTGATATGATACCACCGCATAGGCTGCCGCATGTGATTTGTTAAATGCATATTTGGCAAAATCGATCATTTCATCATAAATCTTATTCGCCGTCTTCTCGTCGATTCCGTTGGCGATACAGCCCGGCACGCCTTCGTCCGGATTACCATATACGAAATTCTGGCGCTCTTTCTGCATGACATCGCCCTTTTTCTTCGACATCGCTCTTCGCAGAAGATCGCTTCGTCCAAGCGTATATCCAGCCAGATCACGCACGATCTGCATAACCTGTTCCTGATATACGATACATCCATAAGTCGGTGCCAGGATCGGCTCTAACTGCGGGCAGTCATAAGTGATGCTATCCGGATTATTCTTTCCCTTGATGTACTGCGGGATGAAATCCATCGGTCCCGGACGGTATAAGGAGATACCGGCAATGATATCCTCCAGATTCTGCGGTTTCAGTTCCTTCATGAAGTTCTTCATTCCGGCACTTTCAAGCTGGAATACGCCATCGGTCTTTCCTGTTCCGATAGACGCCAGAACTGCTTTATCATCATAATCGATTTTATTAATGTCTATTGTCTTACCGCTGCTGATGCTTGCCAGACGCTCTGCATCCTGTATAACAGTCAGGGTACGCAGACCCAGGAAATCCATTTTCAGAAGCCCCAGTTCTTCCAGTGTTGTCATCGTAAACTGTGTCGTCACTGAGCCGTCCGATCCAAGAGACAATGGCACGAATTCTTCAATCGCACGCTGACCGATCACAACTCCCGCTGCATGCATGGATGTATGTCTCGGAAGACCTTCCAGTCTTCTCGACATATCGATCAGTTCCTTAACCTGTTCATCTTCCTGATACAGTTTCTTGAATTCCGGATTCATCTTCAGTGCCTTATCAAGCGTAATATTCAGCTCTGTCGGCACCATCTTTGCAATGCTGTCTACAAATGCATACGGAAGGTCCATGACACGTCCTACGTCACGGATGACTCCACGTGCTGCCATCGTACCGAAAGTTACGATCTGTACTACCCGGTCTGCGCCGTATTTTCTTCCTACATAATCAATGACTTCCTGGCGTCTCTCAAAGCAGAAGTCCACGTCGATATCGGGCATGGATACACGTTCCGGATTCAGGAAACGTTCGAACAGAAGCTGATATTTGATCGGGTCGATACTTGTAATTCCCAGACAGTACGATACGATACTTCCGGCCGCCGAACCTCGCCCCGGTCCGACCTTGATCCCCTGTGTTCTTGCATAATTAATGAAATCCCACACGATCAGGAAGTAATCTACATATCCCATGGATTTGATGACCGACAATTCGTATTCCAGACGTTCTTTCAACGAATCATCCCCGTCCGGATACCGTTCTTTCAATCCGTCAAAACAAAGTTTATTCAGATATTCCCAGGAAGTATATCCTTCCGGCACATCATATTTCGGCAGTTTGGTGACACCGAATTCAATCTCTACATTACAGCGGTCTGCAATCTTCTGCGTGTTCTCCAACGCCTGCAGTGCATATGGAAATAACTGCTTCATCTCTTCTTCGGACTTAATATAATACTGGCCGCCTTCGTAGCGCATACGATCTTCATCTGCCAGCTTTTTACCCGTCTGGATGCATAACAGAATGTCATGCGGTTTTACGTCTTCTGCGTAAGTATAATGCACGTCATTCGTCGCAACCAGTTCGATCCCTGTCTCCTGTGACATACGGAGCAGTGACTGGTTCACGATCTGCTGTTCCTGCATTCCGTGATCCTGTAATTCCAGGAAGAAATTTCCTTTTCCGAAAATGTCCTGATACCTTAGTGCTGCTGCCTTTCCTTCTTCATACATGCCGCGCAGGATATTCTTCTGTACCTCACCGGCCAGACACGCACTGAGCGCAATGATTCCTTCATGGAATTCCTGCAGCACTTCCAGGTCTACTCTTGGTTTATAATAATAGCCTTCCGTAAATCCTCTGGACACGATCTTCATCAGATTATGGTATCCTAGATCATTTTCCGCCAGAAGCACCAGATGATAATAACGGTCATCCCCGCTTCCTACAGCTTCTTTATCGAATCTCGATCCCGGTGCAACATAGACTTCGCATCCGAGGATCGGCTTAATCCCTGCTGCTCTTGCCGCACGGTAAAAAATCGATCACACCATACATGACACCATGATCCGTGATCGCCACGCTGTTCATCCCGAGTTCTTTTACCCTGGCTACACACTCTTTGATTTTATTTGAGCCATCCAACAGGCTGTACTCTGTATGGACGTGGAGATGTGCAAAGCTCATAGCTTTCTCCTTTCCTGATTCTATCCACAATGATAAAAAAAGGGTGCCCCCTCAGGGAACACCCTTTCAAACATCACTGTTCGTCTTAATCTTCTTTTCCACTTCCAAGAAGCATGAATTTTACAAGTTTATCGATATCCTCTGGCTCATGAGCAACGATTTCCAGTTCCGGAATCTCTCCGTTAGAGAAAATGTTTGCCATAGATACATACTGAGATAATTTTGACTTTAAGTTCAGTCTGTCACCTTCGCCTGTTACAAGTTCAACTTTTCCTTCACAAGAATCAACTACTTTGAAAAATCCTTCGATATCTGTAATGTTCTGTACTTTCATTTCTCATTCTCCTTTTTAATCATCTTATTCTTATCACTTTTATTATACCTTATTTCTTTTTCATTTCAATATTCTTTTCAGAAATTTTTATATGTTCTTCTTTAAGAAGTCTTCCAACGGCACGTTTGAATGCATTTTTACTTAATCCGAATTCCTGTTTGATTACTTCCGGATCTGCTTTATCGTTAAATGGAAGCTTTCCACCGTATTCTTCCATACGTTTCATGATCATCGCCGCATCGGCATCCATCTGAAGAAATGCTTTCTCTCTGACACTTAAGTCAAGCTTTCCGTCTTCTCTTACTTTCAGGACTCTGGCGGATACACGGTCTCCGACTCTTAACCTGCCAAATGCTTCTCTCTTCGGGATCAGTGCACTGTAGCAGTCATCTACTGCCACGAACACTCCGAAGTTATCACTCGTCTCGTAAATGATTCCTTCTACATGATCATCCTTTTTATATGGAGAATCTGTACGAAGCTTTTCGTATACTTTCATTGTCGCACAAAGTCTTCCGGACTTGTCCACATACAGTGCGACAAGCACTTCATCACCTTTTTTTACTTTTGCAGTCTGTTCTTTGAACGGAAGCAGAAGGTCTTTTCCAGTCCCCAATCAAGGAACGCCCCGATTCTTCCGGTATCTGCAACTTTCAATACTGCCAGTTCATCTAACGTGATCTTTGGCTCCTGCGTTGTTGCGATCAGACGGTCAGACGAATCTTTATACAAAAAGTACTTCTACAGGATCTCCAACTTCTACATCTTTTGGTACCTGTTTTTTCGGAAGCAGGACTTTGTCATCTTTATTACCAAGATATACCCCGAACTCTACTTCTTTAACGATCATCAATCTTCTTTTCTTTCCTAAATAATCTGTTAATCCCATATTTTCCTCTCTGTTTCCTTTTCTCTTTTTCCAAAGTGTATATGTTTTCTTATTGTATCAGCATCTATATAAGAATGTCTATGCAAACTTAAATTCGATCACTGCATACGGTCTGGCCTTTTCATTGCAAAGCTCTATAACCGTTCTGTCCTCTTCTATGGCAATCCTTGGATAGATCACATCACCATATACCGCTGATTTCTTATATTCCACACGCATCTGGTGCACTTCTTTATCTTTTGGCAATGATTCCAGTGCCATCTGTACATATTGGCAGTTGTTGACATGCTCATTCGTATCAATATGATATCTGCGTACCGGAAAACTTTCCAGTTCTTTCGCCTCTTTCGGAAGTGCGATTTTTCTTGATTCATATTCCATCTCATACGGATCTCCTACCCCGTATGGTGCAATCTCCGATTCTTCCGGTCTTGACGGACGTCCCTTTTCCATGTCCATATATACCCACAGCGAATTTGCATATGCTACATCTTTTCCTTCACTGTCTGTCATACAGAAATTACGTTCTCCAAACAAACCGTTAAAGTCCGTCGCCCATGTACTTGTCTGTATCTTTTCACCGATCTTCGGATAACGTTCTACCACTACCTGCCAAGATGACAGGATCCATGCCCGCTTTTTTTCGCTGCAGTGTTCGATTCCAAGTCCCAGATCTTCTGACTGGAATGTACTGCAGTCCTGAAAATAATTTACGATTCCCGGCAGGGTAATTCTTCTGGTATGATCCACTTCACTGAATCGTATTCTTCCATCTATCGTATATTGATTGTCTCTCATTTTAGTCTGACTCCTTTGCATGATCTTTTCCGAAGAAAAACCACTTTATCTTAAATTCTGAAGTGGCCGTTACCATTTCATATTCTTCTGCACTTAATGCTTCTTTCAGTTCTTTCTTTCCATCTTCATCTACCACTGCACAGGTTGCATTAGTAAAACACAGATTTGGATAAAGTACACACCACCAGTTATGTCCATTTCCCTTCCCAAGTACAATTCTCAGTGCTTCGTAATTTCCCTCAGGAAAAATGATATCTCCATACCGTTTGTCCGGAAAATAGCAGGTGGTCACCTCCGCTTTCGCCCGGTATGATACTTTCTCTTTTTTCAATATTTTATCTGCTGTATCCGTCAGTTCTTTTTTGTGGGTCAGGGTCCATACTTTTGTCGCCTTTGCATCCCTTCTTTCAGCTCTGGTCATATGTGCTTTCATATACTTTAGAACCGCATCCCGCACTTTCAGTTTGATTCTCTGATCATTTGCACTGTCACTTTCTGCGATCACATGAAAACGGAAGACTTCTTTGGCCAGTGACTGCTGTGTATCGCTAAGTTCTGCATGTACAATTTCCATACGCCAGTTCATAATGCCCGCTGTCAGTATGAACGATATCAGACAGGCTATGATCAGGCAGATCGTTTCTCGTTTCATCTATGTATCTCCTTCCTGTATACTGCATTTTTCTGATACAGGAAGTCTTGACACAGCTTATCTTATCTATACACTTTTACAGTCTTTTAATTCTGTTTTGTGCGGATCACATCGATCACAGTGGTCACCTGGTTATCAATATGTTTACACATAATATCTGTTGCCGCCTTCTTCTCACCTTTACTGATGTATTCTATGATTGCGGCATGCTCTGCGATCAGCTGTGGATGTGCTTCTTCACGTTTCAGATATTCCACACGATAACGATACATCTGTTCTCTTAAATTATTCAGAAGCTGGATCAGTTTCTGATTGTCTGTTGCCATATAGATAATGTCATGGAAACGTACATCTGCTTCAGCGATCTCTGTAATATCTTTACTCTTTAAGATCTTCTTAAAATCTTCCGCAGCTTTCTTCATCTCTTCGATCTCTTCTTTCGTGATCTTATCACATGCAAGCTGCACAGCCAGTTCTTCCAATGCTTTTCTTACTTCCAGAACGTCCCGCATATTCTTTTCTGTGATCTCTGCTACCTCAGCTCCTTTTCTTGGAATCATCAGTACCAGGCCTTCCAGTTCCAGTTTGCGGATTGCTTCACGGATCGGGGTACGGCTTACTCCGAGTTTATTTGCAAGCTGGATCTCCATCAGTCTTTCTCCCGGTTTTAACTCTCCTCGCAAGATCGCCTGTCTCAAAGTATTGAACACGACATCTCTAAGTGGCAGATATTCATTCATATTTACTTTAAAATTCGATTCCATGCTTATTTCCTCCTTGCATTATGTATGCCTGTCACATACACCTGCTTTGCCAATTGCTTTTCTCTTATCTTTGCTGCTGCTTTTCTTGCTTTCTCTTTGCTGTCATAAATTCCAAAAACGGTCGGCCCACTGCCACTCATCATAGCATTCAGAGCTCCCTGTTCTTTCATTACATTCTTGATCTGTTCAATAACCGGATATTCTTCGATCGTTACCTTTTCCAGTACATTTCCCATGCTCGAAGCAACTTTTTCGATATCATGAGCCTTCAGTCCGTCTATAATACCATCAATATCCGGATGATCCTCTATCTCATGCGAATCCAGTTTTTCATAGACCAGCTTCGTCGATACACTGATCGGCGGTTTTGCAATCAGCACATGACATTTCGGGCAGGCCGGAAGTGGTGTCAGTATCTCTCCGATTCCTTCCGCAAGAACAGTTCCCCGCATAACGCAGTACGGAACATCCGCTCCCAATGTCACTCCTCTTTCCATCAGTTCTTTCTGTGAAAGACCAAGTGAAAACATACGGTTAATCCCGAACAGAACTGCCGCTGCATTCGAGCTTCCTCCTGCCATTCCTGCTGCCACCGGTATGTGTTTATCAAGGGTGATCTTTACACCCTCTTTTACGTCGAACTCTTTCATCAGAAGGTCTGCTGCCTGATATGCCAGGTTATTCTCATTCACCGGCAGATAAAAAAGATTCGTCGACAACTCTATTCCCGGCTTTTTCGTCTTTTCTATCCGGATCTGGTCGTACAGGTACACTGTCTGCATCACCATACGTACATCGTGATATCCGTTCTCTCTCCGTCCCAGAACATCCAGACCCAGATTGATCTTTCCAAGTGCCTTCAATTCCATTTTATCCATTCTATTTGTCTCCTTACATTTTGTATACAATGTGCTTATAGTATACTCAAATTTTGCTTAAAAATCAATATTTTATCGCCTTTATTTACATCTTCTTTTTCCATATGATTCACTTCTTTTATATTTTCCACAGTCGTATTATATTTTTTCGCCAGATTCCATAATGTATCCCCGTTTTTCACAAAATATCCCACAATGCCGGGTCTGTTTTCCAGCTCCTCGGTACTCATCGGGGTGAACTTTGCGGATTCAATATTTTGCACCATAACAGGCTCTTTCTGGAAGCAGTTGAATGCCAGCACAGCCTTTACTTCCACCTCTCCGTTTCCCATAAGTCCTACGGAAAGCTGCTCAACTGTCCAGTCCAGTTCTTCTGCTTCAGGTTCTCCGCCCCCATTCTCTAAAAGATATGTAAACGGCACCATTCCCTGCCATACACCAAACGGCATCTGATCATCTTCCCTGACATACAAAAACATCAGATGAAGAACACCTTCGATATGGATTCCATCTTCTTCTGCTTTCGTAGATTCCGGCTGTATCTTTCCTTTACAGTAACAGATCTGAAGAATATTGTCTTTTAGTTCCGGAAGTGTCAGTTCTTCGGCGATCCTGCATTTTGAATGGTTCTGAAGCTTTAAGCGGAAGCACTTCTTTTCTTTTATATCCGGAACGCAGACATGATCCAGCATATACATATCTTCAAGAATCTGGATTTTTTCTTCTTCATATACAACAAGACGTACTTCCAGTGTCGCCTCTATACCAAGAATACGCATTTCCCCGTTTTCATCCATGCGGGCTTCAACATTCACATCTGTAAGATTCAGACTGGCCTGATGATACATTCCCGGCACAGTCCCCATACATTCTATCCTTCCCTCATATGGAACCGTCCTGTTTATCCAGTCTGTCTTTTCTTCCACACTTTCATAAAGACAGAATATATTCAGTTCTCCTTGTATCAGGAGTTCATCCGTTCCAATCTGTGTATCTGCTTTTCCGCCTGTCACATCCGTCCAAAGAATCGTACCGATATTCTCTTTTGTCCCGCTAAGAGACACCTCTTCTTTAATCCGGTACGTATCCTTTCCTGTTGCAAATACCTTCAGAAGTTCTTCTTCTTTTGTCTTTTTAAATACAGGATTTTCTCCTTCTATATCTGTTGTTAGCTCTTCTCCCACACATTTTTCCATTCCGATCGTAATCTCTGCAAGTGTCTTGATATTCAGTTTTCTTGAATGGATTACCGTTACCGTAAGATCAACATCTGCTGTCTTTAGTACCAGATTTCCATCCGGCTCCTGCTCAAGATAGATCATTTCTTCAAATGGAATCCTTCCTTCCAGGCTTGCAGGCTCCGGTATCGTTTCATCTGCAGTATACAAAACTCTGAATTCCAGTTTGCCTGTCACTTTCAGATAATTTTCTACCTGTTTCATCTCTTCCACCTGTAATGTCCCGTCACTTATTATAATCCTGCCTACATCCTTCTTTGCATCCGGAACATTATAATCATCATCAATATAGAACTGGTCATTTACCGTCTTTCCGTTCTGAAAAGTACGGATCTCCTTTTTTAAATACTCCATTGACACTTCCTGCCTCCTCTTATTCATATATGATCTGTTTATCCGTATATGGTATCTTTATGACAATATATGGATATGTCTTTTTCTTATGCGTCTTTTCTTTCTTCTGTGGCCCGAGAAGTGTTGTACGTACGACCACTGTATGTTCCGTCTCATAACACTCATTCACTTCGATGCTGTATCCTGTCGTTTCCTGCCGTCCGTATCCTTTTACTATATAAAGGTATCTGCCTTCATTCCCCGTATCTGCATAACTGATCCACATCTCCGACTTTTCGGCTTCTGCAATCTCTTCTTTTAATTTTTCGGGGATTTCTTCTTTCTTTACGATCTCATATTCTATCTCTCCTGTTTTCTGTTCTTTTAACGTGCCAAAACTACAGCCGGTAAACAGCAACATCACTGCGACGGCTGCCGCGGTCCATCTTCTTTTTTTCATGCTGCCCTTCTTTCTGACACTTCTATTTTCTCTTTACTATCTTACACACTATGGGTGTAAAAAACTGCCGGATTTATGCTATCATAGAAAATTACACAGAGAACCTGGCAGCCATTACAGAATCTTTGACAACTGGCAGTTTCTCTTGCATACTTTGGTAGCAAAATGAAAATAAAGGAGATTAATTATGATAAGACTTATTTTTGTCGCCTTATTCGTAGTTCTATTTCTGATCATCGGTATTCCGGTTCTTGGAATTGAATGGCTGATCGGCAAAGTCAGCAAAAAATCTATGGATTATTCCAGTCTGCGGCTGGTTCAGTGGGCATTTAATATGATCATTAAGCTTGCCGGTATCGAACTTACCGTGATCGGAGAGGAGAATATATCGGAAGGACCGGTTCTTTATATCGGAAATCACAGAAGCTTCTTTGACATCGTTATCACTTACGCCAGATGTAAGAATCTGACCGGTTATATTGCCAAAAAGGAGATGCTTTCTATCCCGCTTCTTCGCACATGGATGAAACGCCTCTATTGCCTCTTCCTTGACAGGGAGAATCCAAAAGAAGGGCTGAAGACCATCCTGCAGGCAATCGATTATGTAAAACACGGTATTTCCATCTGCATCTTCCCGGAAGGCACCCGGAATAAAGGGGAAGAATTATCCTTACTTCCGTTCCATAACGGTTCCTTTAAGATCGCAGAAAAGACCGGCTGTCCGATCATACCGATGAGTCTTAATAACACCTGTGATATTTTCGAAGGACATTTCCCGTTCATCAAAAAGACTCATGTCATCTTAGAATATGGCAAACCGATCTATCCGAAAGAACTGGATAAAGACGAGAAAAAGCGTATCGGAGAATATTGCAGTAATATCATCAGTGAAACCATTCATAAGAATCAGGCACTTGTATAGTGCCTGGTTTTTTTCTTTTACATTTATTCCCTTAAGTGCTATAATAAAACGGTATAACTAAAAAAAGAAATGTACTGCAAACAGCAGAAAAAAGGAGTTTGAAAATGAGCAAACGAAATCTTACCTTGCTGACAGATCTGTACGAACTTACTATGATGCAAGGATATTATGAAAAAAGGGCAGAACGAAAATGTCATCTTCGATGTATTTTTCCGCCAGAACCCTTGTAACAACGGATATTCTGTATGTGCAGGTCTTGATCAGGTAATCGATTATATAAAGAATTTGCATTTTACTTATGATGATGTAGACTATTTAAGAGGTCTTGGAATCTTCAAAGAAGATTTCCTTCATTATCTGAGCGGCTTCCACTTCAGCGGTGACATCTATGCCATCCCGGAGGGAACAGTCGTATTTCCGAAGGAACCTCTTCTGAAAGTGGTTGCTCCGATCATGGAAGCACAGCTTGTTGAGACGGCGATCCTGAATATCATCAATCATCAGTCTCTGATCGCAACCAAGACTTCCCGTATCGTATTCGCAGCCAATGGCGACGGTATCATGGAATTCGGCCTTCGCCGTGCCCAGGGACCGGATGCAGGATTATACGGTGCAAGAGCAGCGATGATCGGCGGATGTGTCGGTACTTCCAATGTACTTGCCGGACAGATGTTCGACGTTCCTGTTATGGGAACCCACGCGCACAGCTGGATCATGAGTTTCCCGGATGAGTACACCGCATTCAAAACTTATGCAGAGATGTATCCGGACAATTGTACACTCTTAGTTGACACTTACGATACTTTAAAATCCGGTGTTCCGAATGCCATCCGCGTATTCCAGGAATTTAAAGACGCCGGAAAACCTCTGATCAAATACGGAATCCGCCTGGACAGCGGTGACCTTGCATATTTATCAAAAGAAGCCAGAAAGATGTTAGACGAAGCCGGATTCCCGGAAGCTACCATCTGTGCTTCTAACGATCTGGACGAGTTCCTTCTCCACGATCTTAAGATGCAGGGGGCAGCCATTGATTCCTGGGGTGTCGGTACCAATCTGATCACTTCCAAGGACTGTCCTTCATTCGGAGGTGTGTACAAGCTTGCAGCCATCCAGAATGAAGAAGGCGAATTTGTTCCTAAGATAAAAATATCTGAAAATACTGAGAAGATCACCAACCCTGGCAATAAGACAATCTACCGTATCTACGAAAAAGCAAGCGGAAAGATCAAAGCTGATCTCATCTGCTTTGCCGATGAAGTCATTGATCCAAAACAGGATCTGCTTCTCTTCGATCCTATGGATACCTGGAAGAAGACTAAGCTTGCCGGTGGTACTTACACCGTACGTGAAATTCTCTTACCAATCTTCAAGAACGGCGAGTGCCTCTACAAATCTCCTACATTAAAGGAGATCGCAGCATACTGCCGTGAGGAGAAAGATACGTTATGGGACGAGACCAAGCGTCTCTTCTACCCGCACAGAGTTTACGTGGATCTTTCCCAGAAACTCTACGCTGTAAAACAATCATTACTTGATCAGATGACTATGACAGATTAAAGGAGGACTTATCAATCATGAAAATTATAGTATTAGCAGGCGGACTCAGTCCGGAAAGAGATGTATCCTTACTTTCAGGAGCCGGAATCTGTAAAACTCTCCGTGAAATGGGACATCAGGCATTCCTTCTGGATGTGTTCTTCGGCCTTCCATGCGATTCTGATAAATTAGAAGAAGTATTCGACCGCCCGGACGGCGGACTTGAGATTTCCAAAGGAATCTCTACTTCTGTACCGGATCTTGATGCACTGCGCAAGTCACGTCCGGACCAGTCACCTTCCGAGATCGGACCAAATGTCATTGAACTCTGCCAGATGGCTGATATCACATTCATGGCACTTCACGGTTCCATCGGTGAAAACGGAAAACTCCAGGCAACATTCGACAACCTGGGAATCAAATATACAGGACCCAAACTCTCTTGGATGTACACTGTCCATGAACAAACTGGTTACAAAACAGATCTTCAAGACCAGTGGTGTTCCGACTCCAAGAGGAACTTCCCTGACATCTAAGACTAAAGATACCCCTCTGGACGAGCTTGGTTACTATCTTCCACTGGTTGTAAAACCATGCTCTAACGGATCTAGTATCGGTGTATACATCTGCCACACAGAAGAAGAATATTACGATGCAATCCACAAATCCTTCGATGTTGACAACACAGACGAAGTTGTCATCGAACCATTTATCAAGGGCCGTGAATTCGCCTGCGGTATCCTTGCCGGAAAAGCTCTTCCGCTTGTTGAGATCGTTCCAAAGGACGGACTCTTCGACTATGCGAACAAATATCAGGCAGGCGGCGCTTCCGAGATCTGTCCTCCTGTATCTCTCGATGAAGAGACGCAAGAATTGATCCAGCGTGCCGGAGAACGTGCATTTGAAGCACTTCGCATGGATGTATATTCCCGTGCCGACTTTATCGTATCCGATGCAGACGGTGAATTCTACTGTCTGGAAATGAACGCCCTTCCTGGAATGACAGCAGCAAGCCTTCTTCCGAAAGCTGCCAAGGCTGCCGGATATGAATACAGTGAACTTTGCGAGGCTATCATTCAGGAATCTATAAAAGCCCGCTATTAAGGAGGATGAAGATCCATGAAAAATCTTTCAATTGAAAATATAACCAAGGCCTGCAGAGGTACTTTCCATGGTGATAAAAGTATCCTCAGCCAGGAAGTATCCGGCGTCGTGATCGACAGCCGGAAGGTGCAGCCTGGTTACTTATTTGTTGCCATTGACGGAGAACGTGTCAATGCACACAAATTCATCCCGGATACTGTAAAAGCCGGTGCCATGTGTGTCGTATCACACGAAGATCTCGGTGAGACGGATTTCCCTTATATCCTGGTAGAATCCACAGGCCAGGCACTGCTCGACATTGCCAAGCTTTACCGTGATTCTTTCGACATGAAGGTTGTCGGAATTACCGGAAGTGTTGGAAAGACCAGCACCAAAGAGATGATCGCATCCGTTCTGGCTCAGAAATATCACGTACACAAAACACTTGGCAACTTCAATAACGAATGGGGACTTCCGATCACCATCTTCGATATGCCGGAGGACACAGAAGTTGCGGTCCTTGAGATGGGTGTCAATCATTTCGGTGAGATGCGCCGTCTCTCTTCTGTAGCCAGTCCTGACATCTGTGTGATCACCAATATCGGTATCGCACATCTGGAATTCTTCAAGACAAGAGAGGGAATCCTTCAGGAAAAATCGCAGATGATCCAGGATATGAAGAACGGTGGTTCCATTATCCTGAATGGTGACGATGACCTGCTGTCCAAAATGAGTCCTGTCAAAGGTGTGACTCCTGTCTTCTTCGGAATGGGAGACAACTGTGCATTTCGTGCTGACAATATCGAGCCACAGGGACTTCGCGGAACTTCCTGCACCATCACATTAAAAGATGGCTCTTCTTTCAACTGTCTGGTTCCTGTACCGGGTATCCACATGGTAAGCAATGCTGTTGCAGGTGCTGCTGTCGGATACACACTGGGACTGACTGCTGATGAGATCAAGGCCGGCATCGAATCCCTGCCTTCCATCCCTGGACGTAACCACATCATCGAGACCGATCATATGATCATCTTAGATGACTGTTACAATGCCAACCCAATCTCCATGAAGGCTTCCATTGATGTCCTTAACATGGCAATCGGACGTAAGGTTGCAGTTCTTGGTAATATGGGAGAACTCGGTGACACTGCAGAGGCACTTCATGCAGAAGTCGGTACATACGCAGCTGAACAGAATGTAGACCTTGTCTGTGGAATCGGTGATCTGACACGCTCTCTGGTAGAAGAAGCGTCCAAAGGTGCGAATACAGAGGCACTCTGGTTTGCAGATAATGAAAGCTTTATCCAGGCTATACCTGACATCATCAAAGATGGAGACAATGTTCTGGTAAAAGCTTCTCACGGAATGAATTTCCCACAGATTGTTCACGCTCTGGAAGAATTATAGATTTAAGGAGAACATATTTATGGATTATCAGATTCTCGTCCTTGATCTGGACGGAACTCTTACCAACTCCAAAAAAAGAAATTACACAGCCGACCCTGGAAGCTCTGATCGAGATCCAGGAGGCCGGAAAAAAAGTTGTACTCGCCAGCGGCCGCCCGACACAGGGCGTTATGCCGCTGGCCGAACAGCTTCATCTGGAAGATTACGGAAGTTATATCCTTTCTTTTAACGGTGGCCGCATTACAGACTGCCGGACAAAGCAGGCAATCTACAACAAGATTCTTCCTGCTGATTGTATTCAGGGAATCTACGAAACGATCCGAAAATACGCCAGCCAGGGGATTGATGTCCTGACTTATACCCCGGAACATATCTTATCCGGTATTAAATCCAACCAATATACAGAACTCGAATCCCGCATCAATCAGATGCCTGTCATTGACGCAAGTGAGAACTTTCTGGACTGCGTTCCGGATGATCCGAATAAATTTCTTGTAACCGGAGATCCGGCTGTATTAGATCAGATACGCAAAGAACTAAGTAAACAGTTTCATTCTTATCTTTCGGTCTACTGTTCCGACCCTTTCTTCGTAGAAGTTATGCCAGCCGGAATCGACAAGGCGCATTCCCTACTTAAGTTATTAACGAGTATCGGACTGACCACTGAACAGATGATCTGTTGCGGTGACGGATATAATGATCTGACGATGATCGAAACTGCCGGTCTTGGCGTGGCTATGGCAAATGCTCAGCCTGCGGTACGGGAGACGGCAGATTATATTACGAAATCGAATGATGAGGATGGGGTACTGCATGTGATTAATGAATTTATGCGGTAGATTTTGAGTTCATGCCTTAATGATGAAAGCACAGATCATGGAGTTTTGTGAAAGCGGAAGTTTATATTTTAGATTATTAGTTTATGGCCAGTGCACAGGTCCGGCATTATGCCAATCACGACATGAGAAGCCACGATAATAAATCCAATATCTATACCCCCTCACAATCAAATTCCGGGATGAAGCTTTCTTTTGCGGCTTCTCCTTCCTGAATGAAGCCGTCTTCCATTCCAAGTTCCAGTGCGTAATCTATAACTTTTTCGTATTCTCTTTTTGTAACTTTACGGCTGAGTAGTGGATCTCCTGACACTTGCGGCATTGGGGTGTATTGATTCATGATGCTGATCAGGATCTGGTCTTGATAGGTTTCGAGCAGATATTTTATGACTGCTTTAGAGTTTTTCACATGTCCCGGAAGTACCAGATGTCTTACAATCACGCCTTTTTGTATCATACCGGTGTCTTTATCAATCTGAATGTTTCCCGTCTGATGCAGCATTTCTTTTAAGGCTGCTTTCGCATATTTCGGATAATCGGGTGCCCCGGAATATGCTGCCGCAAGTTCTGATTCCATGTATTTAAAATCCGGAAGATAGACGTCTACGTATCCATCCAGCATCCGTATCGTCTCCGGCTTTTCATAGCCGCTCGTATTGTAGACAATAGGAAGAGACAGACCTTCTTTTCTTGCCAGATCTAACACTTCTATGATCTGCAAAACATAATGCGTCGGCGTTACGAGATTGATATTGGCCGCCCCTTTTTCCTGCAGTTCCAGGAATATTTCTGACAGTCTTTCTACCGTAATTGTCTTTCCTGCTTTTGCTTCGGCTATATTATGGTTCTGACAAAAAACGCAGCCCATCGGGCAGCCGGAAAAAAATACGGCTCCTGAGCCAGCATCTCCGGATATGCAAGGTTCTTCCCACATATGCAGCGCAGCCCTTGCCACAACGATTTCCGCGGTCTCATGACATCTTCCCCGCCGGCCGTTTATACGGTCTGCGTGACAATTTCTTGGGCACAGTACGCAATCTGTTAACATGCTTTTCCTTTTTTCTATTTCTATATGGTTATCTGTATCATTCTTTTTACTCATATGCTTTCCCTGTATCTTTTTTATTTTCCAGATATCCTCTTACAGATATCTATTACTTCTTATACGCTTCTACTGTATTCTTTATGCAGTACTTCTAACACATGAATATTGTACCACGAATTTCCGCAACAATTTCACCTTTTTCTCCTTCTTTCCCTTGTAAATATTGAATTTAATCTGAGAAAATGATACAATTTTTATCACTTGGAGTATAGATTAGTATTCCAGATATATTAAGGAAGGACTTGAACATTATGAGGGATTATATTATCAGCTGCTGTTCAACAGCAGATCTTACTGAAGAACATTTTAAAGCACGCGACATATCTTACATCTGTTTTCACTTTGAGCTGAATGGCAAAGAATACGCAGACGATCTTGGAAAATCTATCCCATTCGATCAATTCTATGCAGCTATGGCGGCCGGAGCCGATACGAAGACTTCACAGGTCAATGCCGAAGAATTTGAAGAATATTTCGAACCTTTCCTTAAAGCAGGAAAAGATATCCTGCATATCACACTTTCATCCGGAATTTCAGGAGTAATTAATTCTGCAATGATTGCAAAAGAGAATCTTGAAGAACGTTATCCTGATCGCAAGATCCTGATCGTAGATTCTCTCGGCGCATCTTCCGGATATGGACTTTTGATGGATAAACTTGCCGATCTTCGCGACGAGGGGAAATCTCTGGACGAGGTTTTCCGCTATGCTGAAAAGCACCGTCTCAACGTACATCACTGGTTCTTTTCTACCGATCTTACATTTTACGTAAAGGGCGGACGCATTTCCAAAACAGCAGGTGCTATCGGAGGTGTCTTAAATATCTGCCCTCTTCTTAACATGGATAATCAGGGCCGTCTGATTCCAAGATATAAGATTCGTACAAAGCGTAAAGTCATTCGCACTATTGTAGATAAGATGGCCGAATATGCCGATCACCAGACCGACTATAATGGGAAATGTTACATTTCTCACTCCGAATGCTACGAAGATGCCAGAGCGGTTGCCGATCTTGTGGAATCCCGCTTCCCATATCTGAATGGAAAAGTCGAGATCAATAACGTAGGTACGACGATTGGAAGTCATACAGGACCGGGCACAGTTGCTTTGTTCTTCTGGGGTGATACACGAACCGAATAATCATATTATAATGAAGAATATTTATTCCATAACTGATAGATAGTAAAGAGTACAAAGGAGGTTTTCACATATGAAAACAGCTGTTATGACAGATACCAACAGCGGAATTATGAAAGCAGAAGCCGACTCCATGGGAATTTTCCTGATTCCTATGCCAGTCATTATCGACGATGAGACACATTATGAGGGAATTGATCTTACAGAAGATTCTTTCTACGGAAGCCTGACCGGCGGACAGAATGTATCTACATCCCAGCCATCTCCAGGCGATCTGATGGATCTCTGGGATGATATATTAGAACAGGGTTATGATGAGATCATTCATATCCCAATGTCCAGCGGACTGAGTGCTTCTTGTTCAACCGCTATCAGCCTTTCCGATGATTATGATGGCAAAGTACAGGTTGCAGACAACCACAGAATCTCCGTTACGCAGAGAGAATCTGTCATGCATGCCAAGAAGCTTGCAGAAGCCGGAAAATCAGCAAAAGAGATCAAAGAAGTATTAGAGGCCGAAGCCTATAACTCCAGTATCTATATTGCTGTCGACACTCTTGAGTTCCTGAAAAAAGGCGGACGCGTCACCGCAGCCGGTGCTGCACTCGGAAGTGTTCTTAACATCAAGCCGATTCTCACTATCCAGGGTGGTAAGCTGGACGCATTTGCCAAGACACGCGGCATGAAGAAATGTAAGCAGAAAATGGTTGAAGCATTAAAGAATGACCGTGAGACACGATTTAAAGACGCTGACGACAAACATCTTCTCGTTGGTGCTGCCGGCTCTAACCTCACGGAAGAAGAGGCCGCAGAATGGAAACAGATGCTTGTAGAAGCATTTCCGAATTCTTATGTATACTATGATCCACTTTCATTCAGTGTAGGATGCCATATCGGACCAAAGGGATATGGAATGGGGATTAGTGTTTGTTCGAAAGATTATGATAAATAATTTGCTGTTTAATTCATCATCTTGGCTTACCCGGTCCACAAGATAAACTTGGTATCCTGTTTCGGACTATGATTCTACGATGAAGAAGTTGTAAGGGCGTCAGCCGCTTCATGTATTAAACAAAAAAATCCCCCAGGAAATGGTATGCTCCCCGTCAAGAGGACAATAAAAAATTAATAAATTTTTGTATCGTCAGCCATGCTATGGCTGGCGATATTTTATGCTGCTTTTGTATATTGCTCATGATATTTCATTGGTGTCATTACATGCAGTTTCCTTTGAAGTCGTTGGTTGTTGTAGT
>ENA-OQBL01000314-OQBL01000314.1-human-gut-metagenome-genome-assembly--contig:-NODE-314-length-27211-cov-11.404778_pt1 | contig 27211 bp, 28 predicted proteins | sample MGYA00242747_ERZ504553 | MGnify/ENA primary metagenome ERZ504553 (study PRJEB26092, sample SAMD00036240) | human gut metagenome | host: Homo sapiens | study: EMG produced TPA metagenomics assembly of...
GGTTTTGCCGGCGCCGTTGGGTCCCACGAGCGCAAAGCGCTCGCCGGGTTGATCTGGAAGGACGCGCCGCTAAAGAGGACGCGCGCGCCGAAGCTTTTTTTCGATTTTGTCGACCAGGAGGATCATGGTGCCGCCTTTTGACCCTTGTGTGCCTATATGAAAAAAAGGCCCCAACTTGCGTTGGAGCCTCATTCAATGCTCGGGTGGAGACGAGGGGGGATCGAACCCCCTGACCTCTTGACTGCCAGTCAAGCGCTCTCCCAGCTGAGCTACGCCCCCCGTGCGAAGAAATACTATACGGGAACTCGGACGGCGATGCAAGGACAATTTTGGGAAAAACTTTCGCGGGCCCCGGCGCGCACGTGCGGGTGCGCGGGCCATCTCAGGGCCGAGGGGCGCGCGATGCCCGCGGGGGCAGCGGCCCACGCACGGTCCGTGCGCCGGCCGACTTGGCGCGCGGAACACGACTCTCCCCGTGCAACAGGGTTTTCCGTGCACCGCCAGTCCCATTATCGGGTCTTATTGCGAAGCGCCCCTCCCCTGCGCTTCAGAACCATGCCGGTTTACTACGATGAATCAGGAATGTCCGACCACACACGCCTTTTGGCGTAACCGGCAGGCTTCCTACCTGCGGTTTTGCAAACGGAGAACACACGGTGCTCAGGGGTCGCCGATCCGTCGTAGTAAACCGGCATGGTTTTGAAATGGCATCAGGTTGATTTCACAGTTAAATGTGTTGGAGCACTGAATTAATGGCCTTAACTTTTTCTAAAACACGTCTTTTCTGCGATGCGCCTAGATTAGCTGTTGTTTAGCATCGGATTTGATCTTGCGTTGTGCGACTTGCTCGTGCATGGTAGTATTTCACGACGTGAAGCGAAGAAATTTGGCCTGAGTTGCCTTTGTTAGAATTGCATTCACCGTTCATAAGGGCTCTTGGCGCAACGGTTAGCGCAGGGGACTCATAATCCCTGGGTTCTGGGTTCGAATCCCGGAGGGCCCACCAGAGTATTTCGAGGCCGGGCATTACGCCCGGCCTCTTTGTTATTGGGCTGCAGACTAGCTTTGTCATCCAGAGACGTAAAGTTATCAACATTCATATTCGTAATTAGCAATGGGTATGTCGCCAAGATGCTACCCAGCCAATACATGGCGCAAAGCGATAAATATGAAAAAGGCCCCAACTTGCGTTGGAGCCTCATTCAATGCTCGGGTGGAGACGAGGGGATCGAACCCTGACCTCTTGACTGCCAGTCAAGCGCTCTCCCAGCTGAGCTACGCCCCGTGCGAAAAAGTACTATACGGGAACTCGGACGGCGATGCAAGGACATTTGGAAAATATTATGCGGCACGTGGATCGGGCATGGGGCCGAGAGGACCCACGATGCCCGACATAGCCCGCGGAGCAAGCCCCGCGGGCGGCGGCAAGCCCGCCGCCTTCCTTCCCGGGGCTCGGCATGTCGCCCCAGGTGCCGCCGGCCAGACCAAAGCGATCCGCGGTGCTTCCGGGGACCTGAGCCCTTCCGCACGCCTTCGGACCATTTTACGGAACCGTGCGTAGCTCGCCCAAGCTGGTCGCTTCATAAACGGACCGGTTTACTACGCCGATTCCCGGATTACCGACCTCACGCCTACTTTCGCAAAACGGGCAGGCGATCTACCTGCGGTTTTACGTGCGGCGAATTCGATGTGCTCAGCCACCCTCAATCCAACGTAGTAAACCGGCGTGGTTGTAAAATGGCACTTAATTACTGGCAGCATATAAAGTATTAAAAATGCTCACTTGGCCATTATTACTTACCAATACCGAGCCAATTGCACAGAACGTTGGCCCGCAATCTGGTCTCAGCGCATCTCATCGCTTCGGTTTTTGGCTTATAGCGCAACTCTAATCGCTCACACACTGTGGATGATGACATCAAGTTGATCGTGATCATTGAGCATGTCATGGGTTACAAGAAATACGTCGTATCCCATGCTTTGTAATGCTGTCATTCGGGTGGCATCGTGGTCAAGCACGGCGCCCGATCCATGGATAACCTCTCCTTGAAGTTCGATAATCACAGCCTTCATTGTTATTGGATTTACGATGACGATATCGCCGTAACAGATTTTCTGACCTGCGATTTTCCGAGCTGAATTCGACAGCGGTGTTAAGTCGTTGACGAATATGTTTTTAAACTCCGCTCCGCCGGCACGCCTCGGATGACTCAGTAACATGATTCCAGCAACTTCTAGCGGGGATGCAGCGATACCCATTACCTGCCGTGCGGCTTCGTAGAATTTCTTTCCCCACATCTCGCCTTTAACCTTCGCTGCAAATCTATGCAGTTCTTCTATTTCAATAAGAGGCTTTCTCATCCAGAGCGATGTGCCCTTTCCGCTAGCTGTATTTCCGGATCCGTTATCCTGCTGCTCACTTTGATCATTCTTGCTGTCCTTCTGGTGCGCCCGAGCATGGACTCGCTTCCATGGGATCTCATCTTGAGTTTCGTCTAGTTCAAACAAACTTTCTATGGTGTACTGCTCTTCTTCTGATTTTGTCTGCTCAAGTGCTATGTCGACCGCGGGCGATGGTTTAAAAACCGAGAACCATCCGCAGAACTCGTACATAGCCAGAACCAGGTCGCATGAAGACACGCTTCGAGTCATGGTGAATAGCGTATTAAGAGGGTCAGTGACGCTAAAGCCCATACCCGTGTCGATGGAAACCTTCTCTGTATAGGCGCTGTTCCATCGGATGGTCCGTCTTGTCTCAGAATGCAGGTTGCTTCGTGTTGATGCTGCTGTGATGATTGGCGTCTTGAGGACGTCGACTACAAAGGGCGATTGGGATAGAGCTCGCCAGCCGTCTTCGGAGTTGGGTAGGTGCGGGTAGAGGTTGCGCACCTGCGGTGGGCAGCGCCAGTAGCGGAATGCTGTGTTTGCGCAGACGATTTCGTCCATTTGTGCCTCCCCTGGTATCGGCCGTTGATCGTGCGGATTGCGGGCATGGCCGATTATCTACCGGGACATCATGCGGGTAAGTACCGGAAGCAAACCAAAAGCTTGACGAGTTCTGCCGAAAAACCACCGTGTGATAGAAATCCGCTGGAAGGTGCTCTGGGCATCTGGTCCCTGTCTCCACATTTGCGCTCAGATCACATGGGGAATTCAATGAAAATACGCATGCGTTTTATACAAAACGGGCAATGGCGTCAGCAAAAAGGGTGCGATAAAAAAAGACGCCTTAGACGACTACGATTTATTTTTGGTGTCAGTTTTGGTGTCACTCTTAGTGTCATAACGAAAAAGGCCAGAGGCTTAATACCTCTGACCTGTACTTTAGATGGTGGGCGATACAAGATTCGAACTTGTGACCCCATCCGTGTGAAGGATATGCTCTACCCCTGAGCCAATCGCCCGTCGCCTTTCGGCAAAAGAGATACTATCATAGCCGCGCGTGGTTTACCAAGAACTTTTTGCCCCCGATTTTAAATTCGTGGGCGCAGACCGCGCCACCGCAATCAGGCCAGCCGACAAACCTCCAGCTAAACTGGTCTCTATCGCTTGATCCACGACGTCTCGGGGCGGCAGATGAGTCGCGCGTTGTTGTACGCCATGTCGAGCGTGAGGCACGTGCGCGCGGCATAGAATCCATCCTCGCGCTGGATGGTCAGCGCCAGCTCGGGCTTGTCGCCGGTTAGGCACAGCGGCAGCAGCAGCTGGATCCGGCCGCCATAAAACTGCGGCACGGCGAGCGTGTAGTTGGCGGCGGCGCGGCGGGCGGCCTCGACGACGGCGCCCTCAAAGGCGCGGCGCAGCAGCAGCGAGTTGCCCTCCCCCATCAGGCTGGCGGGAATGCGCGTGAGGTTCTCCTCGTCGCCCAAAATGTGGTCGATGTTGGAGCGGATGAGCAGGCGGTAGTCAAAGACCAGCTCGGAGGGGTCCTCGGCAAAGCGCACACGGCACGGCAGGTACTCAAACGAGACGAGCATGGGGTCGCTTTCCTTAAAGAAACCCTTTAAAAACCAGCGCTGGCGTGCGTCGGGCTTGGTGTTGGGCTCAAACAGACCGTAGATGGTCTCGTAGCGGCGCGTGTACAGGCCGGTGTTAAACAGGCAGCGGTCGTCGTCGAACACCAGCGGCAGGTTGGACGGTGCGGTCTGGTCCACGTCGCGCTCGGTCAAAAACACCGCGCGGTTAAACGAAAACGACAGGTAGTTTTTGAGGATGCGGTTGCTAGGACCCCAGTCCTCGGGATCGGCGAGGTCGGCCAGGCGGTCGTAACAGGGCTCGGGGCAAAACGCAAAGTCGTAGACATTGCTGCACAGGGTGCTGGGGATTTCCATGTGGTGTCCAATCCATTCAATAACCGGCGTGCGGATACTTAGATTCTATACGTGTGACGGGTCGTCCGTGCCCGCAACGCAACCGCGGCGTAGCTCTTCGGCTAGCTCGCTGGTCGTGCGGCGACTGGAAACGAGGTCCTGGATCCAGGCGTAGTACTGGTTGTCTTTGGGCTCGGGGCTGTCGGACAGCACGACCGGAGTGCCGGCGAACCTTAAGACGGACAACGCAAAGACAAGGCTGGTGCGTTTGTTGCCGTCCTCAAAGATGTGGTCCTTGACCATGTGCTCGGCCACGTAAGTGACCTGGTCAAAGATGTCTGCGAAGCGATCGGCCGGCGATTGGCCGAATATCGTACAGAATGTACCCGCAAGCACGGATTCGACGCGTCCAAGCTCAAGCGCGGCTCGGTCGCCTGTGGCGTCGGTCTTATAGCAGCGCCCGACCGTCATCAGCGTGCTGTGCAGACGCATCACGGCCTCGGCCATAGCTTCAAGCGAACCGGTATCATGAGCACGCGCGGCGCGAACGGATGAGCGCTCCGCTGCATAGCCGCCATCATGAGTTCTCCAAGAGCGTGAGCGCGTTGGCACGCCCTCAATGGTCAGCCGAACAGCTTCGTCGATTAACGTGGCCCCGTCGCGCAAAATCAGTGATGCTGAATTTGCCACGTGCGCAGTTGAATGATCTTCTTGAGCAACGCAATCAGCGCCGTCATCTTGTTGAACATTGCTCCAAAGCATGTCTGCCTCCTTTATAGCTCTATGGATGGAATAGCCCGCGAGTCGTACTCCAGGGCAACCGGTTTCCAGACGAGGTCTTCGATGGCGCAGTTTAGGGCATTTGCAAGCGCCAATGCCGAGGAGACCGAGGCGCGGCGTAGGTCGAGCTGGTTTTGCTCGTAGAGTTGTATAGCGCGAAGTTTAACCCCCGATTGGGCGGCGAGCTGTTTTTGCGTTAGGCCGGCCGCCTTTCGTGCCGCTTTGAGGCCCTTTTTGTCTGCCTGGGCATCGTTCCATTTATCAATGACAATCTGGGCGAATTTGTCTTCGGAGGCCTCGTGAAGCGGATGGTACGAGCCGATGATCCAATCGAGCGGGGCGACTTCGAGTAGCTCATTAAAGCCCAAGCTGCTCATCCATTGCGCATAGGCCAAAACCCAGCCCGCCCAATACTGAGGCGAACGGTCGAACGGATAGGTCTCCCTGCATTTGACGGGGGTCAGTCCCGCATGGGCGATAATATCGCGCGCGAGCTCGTCGCCCGCCATGCCGCAGACGACGCGAGGCATACCGCGCTCAAACTGTTTCATCTCAAGAGCGTTCGACAGGATCGCCGTCAACTCGGCTGGAGTCAGCCCTTGGTCACAGAGAGCAAAATCGACCGCCTCGCCCAGCGTTCTCATTGCATCCTCGAGATACATCTCACTGTAGGCGCTGGTCATCGCCCGTCATCCCCTCTCGAATGATATCGACGATACGGATTCCCTCAAATGGATTTTCGGCAAGGAGCTCCCGATATTCAATACTGGCTTCTAAGACTCTCCGAGTTCGGAAGTATGCGGCAAAATCCAGACTTATTGACCACGCTGGAGCACACCAACGCCTCTGCCTGCGGTTTCTTTGCGCGAAAAGGCCGGTGTGGTCGTGGTTTCCGGAATTTGCCGCATACTTCCGTTTTGAGAATTCGGAAGTGCGTGGAAAGACCGAGTTCCGCCAACCAGACCCCGGTTATACCCTTTCGTGACCTGCGGTTTTGACGCCAAAATTTGGTTTGTGCTCGGCTGGTTGCGATTTTTCCCCGCACTTCCGGAAATGGGCGTTATGGCTGTGTTGTGCACGGCAAGAAAAGCGCCGAGAAAAGGGCAATCAAGCGGCAGCCGGTAGTCTTGGGAAGCGTTATGGGTATTGCGGTGGCTGCAAACCTTTACCGGATGAGGTCTGCCAGGCACAACTCGCCCTTGGGGATCTTCGAAAGTCGCTTGTATTCCCTGGCGGCTGCCGTAAGCGAATCGGCATCCCAATAACTTTTGAGGAAGCCTTCCCTCTTTACCTCGTGCATGCCGAGCTCCTGTTTGCAGAAGTCGCTCGGTTTCATGCGTCCGCCGTGCCAGCGTCTCCACGAGCCCTCTCGAATAATGGCCAGCACCTCTATCTCGGGATGGGTCACGTAGCTAACCACCGGGAAGCGGCCGGCGTACAGGTTGCCGAGTTTGAAGCGTTCTTTCCTCGAGTCCAGCACCCTGACGATGCAGACTGGCCAGTCATAGTCTAAGTTGAGGTAGTTATCTTGGATATCGGAGGCTTTGCGCAGGCGGGTGACGTCCACGACGTCGGCCTCTGAAAAGACGAGCGCGTCCGCCTCGAGGAGAATGTCCACGGCCACCTGTTCCGCTGTTCCCTCGCAGGAGAGGATCGGATGATATCCCGCAAAGCGAAAACCGTTATCACCGCTCATCGGACACCTCCTCTGCGACGAGCTCTTTAAGCGCGCGCACGTCGGCGTAGCGCGGAGCGGTCCCCTTCACAAAGTTCGAGGCGAATACCTCCGATTTCTTGTTCTCGATGCGTTTCACGCGGTCGGCGTACTTCACCACGCGCGCACCGCTGTTGCGTCGGGCGAGAAAGAACACGTTGTCCTTGCGGTGCACGTGATCGAGGAGCTGCGGGTAGTGAGTCGTGAAAACCAGCGTCGCGCCGTTGGGGTTGGTCCCGCGGGCGGCAAACAGATCAAGCACGACGTTAACCAGTTGGCGGTTAAGGTGGTTCTCCACCTCGTCGACTAAAAGGTAGCCGCCGGAGCGCAGGACCCTCATTGCGCGCTGCACCAGCCCTAGGCCACGTACAGTGCCGGAGGAGAGTACCTCGGTGAGCCCCCGCTCGGAGATCGTGATGGGCTCGCGACCTGTAAACGTCAGTACGAAGGCGCGACCGGAGTCCCGGACCTCGAGGTGCTCGATGCCAGAGTCGAAAACACGAAGCACGTCGTCGAGACCGTTGAATTGCTCAGTGAGGCGGAAGCCACCGTCGCGCAATGCTATCGCTCGGATGCGATGGCCGAAGTCCTTGGCGAGCACAGCGGCTGCGACGGAAACGTCAGGCGGCGTAAGCGCCGCCCAAGAGTCCGGCATCTGAGCACGGTCGCACAGCGGGGACGCGAGTTTCTCGATTTCGGCCCAGGATGCCAGGGTCGAGCGCTTGAGGGCCTTGGCTGGCAGCGAAGAAATCACCTCATCGGAGAACGTCAGCTCGGGACCGTCGTCGCCTCCTTCGACAGTCTGCAGCACCGACTCGAGCAAGTAAAGACGATTTGCGTGCCATATGACGCACTTGAGCTTGGACGGGCCGTCGAACGCGGCGGGGAACGTTGATGGGAGCCCGCCGCCGCGCGCCGGAGAGCCGTCAACAATGCGGCAGGCGAGCTCCAGCAGGTTCAGTGCTGTTGTCTTGCCCGTAGCGTTAATGCCCGCCAGCGCAACGACGCTATTCACGTAGAGATGGTCCGCCAGTTCGAAAGCCGACTCATCGGAGGCCGTCACGCGGTCGGAGGCGAACAGGTCGATTTCGAATAACCCGTCTTCGAACATCGAGAGATGGTCGAAGCAAACCTTTAACAACTTCATCTCAAGCCTTTCGAATACTTGAAACAGAATTTATGGCTCAAGTATAACACATGAAGGATATCGCGAATTAAGCCTGCCACTAGGCAGAAAAGGCTTATCCGCATTGCCGACCTCGTCGATATGCAGGTTCAAATGCTTAGACATTTGATCAAATCGTACAAAAATGGCGAGGTACGTACCTCGCCGATCTGGCACCTCCAAGACGACAGTCTCTTCGGTGGTTAAATTCTCTCACGCTTCAGGAGCTTTTAGAGCTGCATCGATTAGATCGGCGCCGTTGTCGAAGCGACCGGACTCCCTTGCTGCAAAGAATGCGTCACCTTCGCGGATGGCCTCGAGGGTCTCCGGGTTGGGTTCTTTGGAAGGAAAAGTTTGAGGGCTAGTATTCGCAAGCTCCCCGTCCTGTTTACAGCACTTCATAGATGCGCACCTCTTCCTGTTCGATGCTTTTGCGGAAGGTCGGGCGCATGTGCTCTGGTGGGTTGGTGACGATATCGACCTTTCGCCCAAGTTCTTTCTCAAGCTCATGGGAGATTTCGTAAAGCGTGCCGAACGTCATGGTGTTGCCGCAGACTAGGCGCAAGTCAATATCGCTATCGGGCGTTTGCTCGCCTCGGGCAAACGAGCCAAATAAATATGCTTCGCTGACGTCGTATTGAGCCAGTACGCGGGAGACCGCGGTGGATATGTCGGTAGGCGAAATCATGTCTCAATCGGGCGCTCGACGGCTACGCGAACCGTTCCGTCTTCTCTTGTCTCTGAGTAGGCAAACTCGGTGCCATCATCAAGCTGGACATAGCACCAAAACATGACTGCCTCCTTAGTGTTTATATCCGAGTATAAAGAGCAGACTAGATGTAACGCGGCGTGAATTGGATTATTCCTATAAGACACGAACTCTGACAGCAAGCCCTGTCTGTTGCCCTATTCAAAGAAAGTGATCGTACCTTAGGTCAAGTCTCGCAAGACTTGAGCCACCCTACTTACTGAAATGCAAGAACCACTGCCACGACAATGCAGGCAATGCCCAATACGAGAGGCAGCGATGCCTTCTTTTCCCTGTTTTTAACAAGGAAGGCTTCGATTGCGGAAGCTAGGACCAGAAAACCGCCAATAATCAGCAGGTCGAGTGCAACAAAGTTGACGGTTGTTATATTGGAGGACAGACCTCCGGCGTTGACGTTTACGAGCGTAAAGATCGCAGCGAAAATGGCGAAGAGGGCCAGGACGTTGCCATAGATACGGGACTCGATATTGACGATTTCTTCCTTCTTGTTCTCGACCTTTTTAAGTTCCCCGGCATAGACGTCGGAATAATCTGCAAGTCCTTTAAAGTTGAGCTCATCAGAGAAAGCGCCGTGGTAAGGATGGGCCACCATGCCATCAACGCGCTGGAATGCAACCTGTGCTATACCCTTTGACTTATCGAGCGTAATAGTGTTGCCGCTTACGTTTGTAACACGGTAAAACAGCCGTGTTCCATGTCCGGGGAAATATAGCGGCGCATCCAAAGAAAGCCCCTGGCGAATGCGCGAATTACGCAGAAGTACGCTAGCGGTCAAATCGTTTGGCAACGCAACACATTCAACGCAAGAGACGAATGTCGAATCACCAGGCCCGAGTTCGACCTCGGACTGCTTGTTCTCGTTAATGTAGAAGCCGTCGGTGCGCAAGTCATACGTAACCTGTCCGATGTTCGAAGCATCGGCATGGAGCAGAACCTCGCTGTCGATTAGCTCCTGAATCTTAGTATCGCTCAAGTACATATGAACCACTTCCTTAGGGCTCCGAGTATAGCACCAAGGTATGGCACGGTGGTTACCCCCAAAGGGGGTACAGAGAAGTAATAAGAAAGCGTTGCCCTAAAAGCTCCTACAGTACTCTTGTATCGCAGCCAAGTGCCTCGTACCGCATCAGCAGCGATATGCGGCGCTTAGAAGCACTGTCCCCAGCAGGAATAGCGTTATGGAGGCAACTATCCAGTAGCCGTCGCCGGTCTTGGGAAGCGCCGGTGTTGTTGCCATAGTGGATTTGGGCTTGGTCGTCTTGCTGACTGTGGTCTTGGTGACCGTTTTCTTGGGCGACGTAGCTGCGGGTTTCACCGCAGGATCCGTTGCCGGCTCCGCACCGGGTTGACCCGTAGCCGGGTCGGCGCCACCAGTAGGCTCGCCCGTGCCGTCACCCGGCACATCGCCGCCGGGTGTAACGGTCTCCCCCGACGGCGAGGTGGCGCCATCGGGCTCAATCACCACGTGCGGTGCCACTGCCCCGCCAGCATCTACCACGCCGGCAGCACCAAAAGCCCCGCCCACAGGCGTCACAAAGTGCGCGGCCACGAGCGATCCGCGATCGCAGACAACGCCGGCATCCGTACCGGTCGCATCCAGCCAGGACGCATCCACAGCAAGCGTCTCGCTCGCAGCGTCAGCTCCAAATCCCTCGTCGAGCATTCGCACGCCATAAAAGCGCAGGCCAGTATTGGACCCCGCGCTCGCGGCAACGACGCGCCCACCGCCGCGTACGGTCAAGCTACCTGCGGCAATGCCGGCAACAGTCTGCTCAAGAACACCTGCCCCGTCGGCCCTGGCATCGACCGTGCAGCCGTCCACCACCAGCGCCTGGGACACATGGATCCCGCATTGCGAGCCCGTCGCCGTAAGCGAGCCGGAACCGCGAAGCGTAAGGTTTCCCCACACCTCCATGCCGCTCATGGAAATGTCCGCATCGGGCGCATGCGTCTCGACCACGGAATTTTGCCCCACAAGCGTCACCACCAGGTCGCCGACGGCGCCGATGGCCTCGCCCGTGTAGCCGTTAAGCTCAAGATGATCTTTATCTGTCCAAGTCCATCCGGGACCCGATACACCTGACTCGTAGAACGTGGAACCCGCAATGAACAGGCTGTCCGCGCCCGCGGCATAAGAAGGCCCGCCCAGCAAAACGCATAAGCAGGCCATGGCAGTAAACAGGATGTAGTGTCGGCTAGTGTGGAACGCGGCAGCAAACATAACCGCTCCGATCTTCGCAAGAGCCAATGGAAACTGCGACAGGAAATGACCTGGTAGCAGCAGCTATTAGTGTAGCGAGATCAAGCTACGAGCAAGGAAGAAAGCCTGTGATCGACTCCCAAAATTAGGTGTAAATCGTTTTGTCAATCGGTGAACGGAGGGAGTCGGACACGTCGAGTCGGATATAGGCTACGTCGTTAAATTGCCTGCGAAATTACCCAAAAATGAAATCAATTCGCTAATATGCGTATTGCTCTTCAGCTTATAAATATCGTTTTCTCTAATAAACGACAGGGATTGTTTGAGCCAATCATCCGAATCATGGGAGTGCTCAATCCCGCTGTCTTCGAATAATGACTCGAGTTCCCCGGTTGTTAGAACGAAAATGCCAAATCGATCCAGATCACGAAGTGACAAGCAGCAGTTTTGGCGAACGCTATCAGGGATGTCGAAAAATACGTCTTTTTTGTAACGCTCTTTGATAATATTGGCGATTTCTTTTTTATCGGATGTCTTTTGAATCGCAAATTCTTGATAGATATTCTTTAAATCGTCAGCAGCGCAAAGAGCACTTTCGCGAACCTCTTGATCGACAGAAAAAGCTTTCATTAAGTTCTTAAATTTATTACGATCATTTATGATGTCAAAGTCACAGATGCACCTACAGGGAAGCCCTGATGCTGCATAAAACTCTTTAACGCCTTTGAATGCGTCTTTCCCATTTGTAGAAACGAAAATCGGATTGTCGATTTCGGAGATTTTGTCACAGATTGCAGAATAGATGATCGCATCCCGAGGCGCTTCAACGAGAATTGCTTTCTTTGAGAATAGCGCATCTATATATTGCGGTGAATAGTCGCTTCTATTTTTTAGTTTTTCGATCTCGTCTTTATCGACAATGTTAAATGTGCTCTTGTTTCCATTGCGTTTTAGTCTAATTAGCGAAAGCTCAGAAGCAGCAGAGTCAAGAATTCCCTGCAAAAAATATGAACTATGAGTTGATATAAAAGCGTTGTGCAGTGTGTTAGATTTGGCAAGCATAGTTCCCAATTGTTTGCCGAGCTCCATGGCATAGGTTGGGTGCAGAAAAGCCTCAGGCTCGTCCACAAGCAGTATTGGCTTAGAGGCGCCCATAACAGTCAACAGAATGGTTACATAGCTCCGAAAACCGTCACCTTCGTTTCGTAGCTGAGTTGCATTCTCCATATAGGCCAGCTTTTCCGGCGAATCATGACTATTCCGATAGCTTGAAAAGTCTTCAGACACGACCGGTATAACGACTTGACGGCTTGTCGTATTGTCTAGGGCAATATCCTTATGGAATAATCGTTTGACAGTTTCAGAAATGCTGCTGCACGTTTCGTCAACGTCAAGTGCGGCCGATAACGTGTTGTAGGAATCGTCCCTAACTCCACGCGCCGGTTCACCAATCGAGAGAAGTAGGCGGTCTTCGGTCCCCGTATAATCAACAAACATGGGACCTAGGAATTGTAGTATCTGCCTTTGCCGCTCTTTCTCTTCCAGTGGATAATCAGTTTCACTGGGTTGAAGCAAATGGTTCAAGCAAGTATGCCAGTCATCTTGCAAAGAAAAAGAACAAGGAAGCGATTGATACGCATATCCTCCGTTAGGTGTTAATTGAGTACCGATATTACAAAAATCCCTAACGCGCCATCCGTTCATTCCGCGTACAACATGATCGGAAAGCCCATAAGAGTCATTAAGATCCTCTACATTCTTTGGCAACGTTAGATCTATTGAATCTGTCATTACATTGTTGGTGTCGTGTGCATACGGCCCGTTAGGTCCATCGGTATTCCCGAGAATTGCCGAGCGTATTTCTTTTAGAAATTGGCTCTTTCCAGAATTATTTGCTCCTATAACAATATTAATTTTACGAGGCGAGTATTTTTCGCCATTTTTAAACGAAATGGCATTAATTTCAAATTGGTAGTCGTTCATTTTGGCCTTGCCAACCTTCTTCCTCAAAAATCTGCCGACTGCATTCGGGTAGCCACAATGTCTGGGTATGAGAGCGGATCTTGCGTCATTCTTGAAGATGGCGCTTTGGGGCTAAGATGCCCATCAAAACAATTCATCATGGCTGCCCGTGCGCTCAAAGAATGCCACCTCATCGTTTGATGACCATTTGACAAGCCAGTTGCCTGAGTTTGCTACGTTGCATTCGTTTCGTCCGGCCCAGTTGCCGCTTAGCCGATGCATATTATGACGTCGTTTCAATATGTCTATTGACTCGGGTGTATTCTGCAACACCAAGTCAATGAGCTTTTGAAGTTCTGTTAGATTCCAATTCCGGCGTTTTGCTTTTTTCTTTAAATCGCGTGAAAAGGCAGCAGAGAACTCTGCGGTCAGCGTGGTCATTGCGCCATCGCCGCAGCGATAAGAGCGGCACCATTGTCAAAACGCCCTTTTTTGCCAGATTTCAAGAATGCGTCCCCTTCACGAATGGCCTCAAGGCTTTCGGCATTCGGCTCCTCAGGGGCAAAAGTCAACGGAATGCGGTGAGTGTTGACCATTTGTTTGAAGAAAGCACGTGTCACGGATGACAGATCGAGCCCATAGTAATCAGCCACCTCTGCCGCTTCGCGCTTGAGGTCGTCATCGACCCTGATGGTTAAAGTTGAGCTAGCCATAATTAGCCCCTTCCAGTTACGTTAGTACAATAATAGTATATCGCACATACGAATATAGACTATATAAATACAATCCAATTCATATCTTATGGACGCAACTCTTATACAAAGAGAGCGAGGGTATTGGCGTCAGCCAATACCCTCGCTCTTAAACAGTTGTTTGTGCCTAAGGTCAACTTAGCCCAGCGCGGGCCGCTCCCCCTAGTTCCGCTTAAACAGATCCCTCGTGTACACCTTGTCTGCCACATCCGCAAACTCGTCGCTCCAGCGGTTGGCCACGATCACGTCGCAGCCGGCCTTGAAGGCCTCAAGGTCGTGGGTGACCTCGGAGCCGAAGAACTCCGGCGCGTCCAGCGTGGGCTCGTAGACCACCACGGGCACGCCCTTGGCCTTCACGCGCTTCATGACGCCCTGGATGGAGCTCGCGCGGAAGTTGTCGGAGTTGGACTTCTAGTGGTATACGCTGGCGTGCACCTCAGGGCCTTTGATTGTAGCAACCTTATCAGTAGGGCTCGCTTTGGCCAACAACGCGTACTCACCGAGTCTGACATCAAAAGGGGAGTAAAAGGGTGCCGCATAGGCCTCAAGGTCCATCCGCTTTACATCGGAACCCCGCTAGGTGCCTTCGTTGACCACCGACGAGGTCGAACGCGCGTTATTCTTGTGCAGTCGACATTACGCGAGAAAGGTTAGCGTTGCGAGACTTCAACCGCACTAGGATTATTTCCTATGACCGCAATGACTTGGCTGTAGGAGCATACATAGACCGCTGTCTTCATATCCTGAAGCAGGGTTCTCACATTCAAATCGCGACGATTAACGACGCGATAGAGGCTCATCAGCTCAAGCTCACATTCGAAACGGTTCCCGAAATTTTTTAAGGAAGCTGAAGATATCGATATCGCAAGTGCCGTCTCTTCGCACTTCGCGAACGCATGTAAGTATACGAGGGAGAAGCTCAAGTCTTCGGGGATCCTCGATATTTACGAAGAAGTCGAGATGCAATACGCCGCTCAGTTTTGGGGCTTGGTGCACGCCTGCGGCGCAGAGAGGCTGATCTCCGGCGAGGAAATTGAGGAACTTCTCTCGCGGCACGTCGAATGCTTAGCTTCTATCTTGGAGAACGACAAACTCGTCAAATTATTCGATACAGAGCTAGGAAAATCACTGATCGACAATCCGTATTATTCCGCTGAGCTGATCATCCGCGAGCATGCGACGGAATCAAGGAGCCAGAACATAATCTACCTCCCTAAATGCCTTTCCCAAGGCGACTTCGATTCGATAATGACCGGCTACCTCGACGACCAGCGCGCCAACCCGAATTATATGGAGGCCCTTTTCAATTGGCCTTCCGGCGCAACAAAATGCAGATTCTCACCGTCCCCGGACGTTAAAGTGCGCGCAAAGCAGGCCTACGATGAGGCCATGGATGAACTATTCCGACAAGACGCTGGACTTGAGTACGGAGCCGGGGTACAGATCGACCCTGAACAGATTGCTTGCAAGGGCGTAAAGGTCGAAGGCCTAACCTTGACCTACAGCTTTAGCGAAACGTGGCTCGCCAAATACACCGATAATGCAAGCATCATGAACAATTGCAGATACCTACTGGACGTAGTAGATCGAAGCGGTCTCATGGCCTCGCCTGCTCACTCCCACGAGGAGAGCGGCCTGCTTGCGATGCTGGGTTCCCACGTGCTGGGGGAATACCGAATGAATACGATCTCCAACATGCGGGAATCTCTCGCCAATGTCGAAGTTGTCGCATACGCGAATTTCCTCGAAAGCCGAGGTAAAAGGCTCGAAGATGCACTCGAATGGACGTACAACGTTTATTTTGCAGAGGAATACTCAATCAGTGGATTCAGCTTGGCGCTGCCGTCAAGCGGAGCTTCGTGGCTCGACAAATGCAAGTCGATAGGGCCAGAGATCGAGCGCGCCGTTAAGTCCTATTCAATATATTCGAGGATTGGAAAAATCGACGGCGACTATTTCCCCTATGAAAGCTTTAAAACTTTTGGCACCCTCAATGCGCTCTCTGAGAAAAAGTACGCAATCGACGGAGCTAACTTTAACAGGTGGGGATTCTATCTGTTCTCCGACCAGTGCATGCTGACATACAGAAGAGGCCATAACGACCATGCTCGCTGCTTCTTCGATTTAATTTCGAATGCTATGGTCACCTTCGACGATTATGATGCTGTAAAAGCCGAGATGCTCCAGCAATTAGTCGACCGACAGCTGGTAAGTGCGTGCGAAGAAACAGGTGCCCTCTCCCCAACCCCTCGATCAATTTGCCTGAAGGCCGTTTGGGATAATGGCGCAATTGCGCTTGGGGGATGCGGAGACGGTGATTTAGCGCTCATCGATGGCCTTGTCTCAGACGAAATGCTGTCGTACTGCGGCAAGCTGTTCACACCCGACGAGGCTGCATATCTCGATTACATGTTCAACGACGCCTCTTTCCCTAACTCACAGGGTCTCAGGAACAGATACGACCATGCGCATTCACCGATCGCCGACCCTGATGCGGCGAACATTCGATCCGATTACTATCGCATGCTGACCTTGCTCGTCGCGATTACACTCAAGATAAACGATGAGCTGTCGGCCGCAACGGGCCGCGGGTACCTCGAAAACTTCGTAGATTGGCCATATTACGATGAAAGTGTCCTCGGACTCGCTAAAAAGCTGATCGAGAAGAGGCGTGAAACAGGCTATGATCCTGAGTCTGAATAGTTCCAATTACGACAGATCCGATTCGGGTTGATTAAGAGCCATCTGCCCGGACTTCTCTCGAGTAACAACACTAAGAGCAATTCTGATGGAATCGCAAAATCTATTGCATGGAATGTAAGCACCAAGATCAGCCAGCAGTAGTATCTCCTTTTGTCCTGGTCAATTGAAAGCTATCCAATCGTCAGGGTAATAAAGACCTCCTCATTTCCCAACTCAAAGAGATCCTGAGATAGTTCTTGAGAAGTCTTCGTTCCAAAGCACCCCCGAGTCAAATAGGGAACCGAACAACCACGCACCCGTTGCAGATCTTCAGCAAGCGCCGATCTCCTAGTCAAATGAGCGATATCAGTCAGATCGCCAAGCTTAAGAATTAGGGGCTCATATGACTGTTCATTCCTATTAACGGCGATACGCCATTCAACTTGGTTTGCATAACGAACATTCTTTACAAACACTCCTGCATTAAAATGTGGAATCCCATTTGGAAAAACCAAATAAGCGGGTAATGAATCATGAGATTTTAAATCCATTGATGATTTAACAACTTCAGAAGGATTCAACTGAACGCTATCCTTATATTCAACCGGAGCAGCTACAAAGTCGTAACCCAATTTCAAAACGGCTGCCCTAAGCCTAGATATAAGTTCACATGGATTGTCAATAACCACAATCCATGAACCAAGGTCAAGGCCTGGATCGGGTAATTCAATTAAGTCGACTCTCGTATCTACTTGCTTAATGAGGACGCACGAAAAGCAGCACACACTGCAGTAGCCTGCGCCGCTCGGTATTGCATACGATTCTTTTGCAAGGACATCGAGTAAATCTTTAGGAAAGCCCCGCATGATATGGGGGTCAAAAGACGCGCAGGCCCCTTCAAGAAAGTCCTGCTGCTCCACGTTTCCCTCATTCCAAAAATACCCTAGTGTATTCATGTATGTATCGCCACGCACAAACTGCTCAGCCCACTTTTGTTCTTTAAAACCACGGAAAAGACGAATCATAGGGAGAACAGACCGGCTGGATATACGGTGCATAGACTTCTTCTTTCACATCGAAGGTTAAGACGTCGAATACAGGCAAAGTCAACATCCACGCTTAGCCTAACAACCCGTGCGGACAACTCTGAAGCTCCGTATTCTTGTTCAGCTCATCCGTCTCTTCCAGCTCCGACATATCAGGATACCCCTCCTTTCACACTCGTGCTCCGCCATGTACATCAACCTCGTCGTCACCAATGCGAGCGCGGAGCTTTGCAAAATGTCTGAGACGACCCACGCTGAGTTGACACACAGGCTGAGCCGCGACTTCGGAAGCCTGTCGGGCTGGATTAAGAGGTCCGACGCAGACGATTGCAGCACGGGCGACGTCCCGTTCTTGGTGCCCAAGGCTAAAAGCAGGGAAAATGGTGTTCGTCGCTTAAAGTGCTATATATAACGCGTCGCACACCAGCTGGAAAAGGAACCAGACTTATACCAAAAGAGGTCATATCGGCGATAGCCGATATGACCTCTTTCTTATCAATACGACTTGTAGGCAAGTCCAGAGTCGGGCCTGGGAATCCTCTCCCCTAGTCTCTCTTAAACAAATCCCTCGTGTACACCTTGTCCGCCACGTCCGCGAGCTCGTCGCTCCAGCGGTTGGCGACGATAACGTCGCAGCCGGCCTTGAAGGCCTCCAGGTCGTGGGTCACCTCGGAGCCGAAGAACTCCGGCGCGTCCAGCGTGGGCTCGTAGACCACCACGGGCACGCCCTTCGCCTTCACGCGCTTCATGACGCCCTGGATGGAGCTCGCGCGGAAGTTGTCGGAGTTGGACTTCATCGTCAGGCGGTAGACGCCCACGACCGGCTTCTCCTTGCCGGCGTACACGCGGTCCCACACCATCTGCAGCACCTCGTCGGCGACGAAGTCCTTGCGGGTGCGGTTGGCGTCCACGATGGCCTCGATCAGGTTCTGGGGCACGTCCCTGTAGTTCGCCAGCAGCTGCTTGGTGTCCTTGGGCAGGCAGTAGCCGCCGTAGCCGAAGCTGGGGTTGTTGTAGTGGCTGCCGATGCGCGGCTCCAGGCACACGCCGTCGATGACGTCGCGGGTGTTGAGGCCGCGGACCTCGCAGTAGGTGTCGAGCTCGTTGAAGTAGGCGACGCGCAGCGCCAGGTAGGTGTTGGCGAAGAGCTTGACGGCCTCGGCCTCGGTGGTGCCCAGCACGAGCTCCGGGATGCCAATGGTGCCGTCGGCGTTCACGCGTTCCAGCTCGGCGGGGTCGGCGCCCTGGGCGAGCAGACGCGCGAAGCGCTCTGCGGCCGCGACGGCATCGGCGTCCTCCTTCGGCGCGCCCACCACGATGCGGCTGGGGTGCAGGTTGTCGTAGAGCGCCTTGCTCTCGCGCAGGAACTCGGGGCTGAAGAAAATCTTGCTGTCGCCCAACCTCTCGCGCAGGCCCGCGGTGTAGCCCACGGGGATGGTCGACTTGATGACGATCCAGGCGTCCGGGTTCACCGAGCGCACGGCGGCGATGGCGGCCTCGACGGAGCTCGTGTCGAAGAAGTTCCTGTCCGAGTCGTAGTTGGTGGGCGTTGCGATGACGGCGTAGTCGGCACCCGTGTAGGCCTCGGCCACGTCGACCGTGGCGTGCAGGTCGAGCTCGCGCTCCCCCGCCTTGGCCTCCGCCAGGAAGCGCTCGATCTCGTCGTCCTGGATAGGCGACTCGTAGCTGTTGATCTTCTCGACCTTCTCGGGCACGATGTCCAGAGCGTGGACCTCGTTGTGCTGCGAGAGCAGGACGGCGAGGGACAGGCCGACGTAGCCGGTACCGGCGACAGCGATCTTCATGTCATTCTCCAATTGTCAAAGAACAATAATTCATATTTAAAAAGGCCCCTGTTACAGGGCCATGATTTCCTAAATGTTGTAGTAGCGCTTATACCACTTAGCGAAGGCCCTCAGGCCGTCCTCGAGCGGCGTCGCGGGCTTGTAGCCCAGGTCGCGCTGGAGCGCCGTGGTGTCGGCGTAGGTGACGGGCACGTCGCCTGGCTGCATGGGCACGAGTTGCTTGTGGGCCTCGAAGTCGTAGTCGGCCGGCAGCACGCCCTCCTCCACCAGCACGCGCTGCAGCGTGTCGACGAAGTCGAGCAGGTTCTCGGGGTGCGAGTTGCCGATGTTGTAGACGCGGTGCGCGGCGAGCGGCAGCCCGTCCTCGCCCATCTTCACCTCGGGGGAGGCGTCCATAACTCGCCTCACGCCCTCGACGATGTCGTCGACGTAGGTGAAGTCGCGGCGGCAGTCGCCCATGTTGAAGATCTTGATGATGTCGCCGCGGCGCAGTTTCTCGGTGAAGCCGAAGTAGGCCATGTCGGGCCTGCCCATGGGACCGTACACGGTGAAGAAGCGCAGACCGGTGGCCGGGATGGAGTAGAGCTTTGAGTAGGCGGCCGCCATGAGCTCGTTGGACTTCTTGGTGGCGGCGTAGAGCGATACCGGCGAGTCGACGCGGTCCTCCTCGGAGAACGGAACCTTCTTGTTGCCGCCGTAGACCGAGCTGGAGCTGGCGTAGACGAGGTGCTTGACCGGGTGATGGCGGCAGGCCTCGAGCACATTGAAGAATCCGACGAGGTTGCTCTCGAGGTAGGCGCGCGGGTTCTCGATGGAGTAGCGGACGCCCGCCTGGGCGGCGAGGTTCACCACGACATCGAAGCCGTTCTGGGCGAACAGGCGCTCGATGAGGGCGGCGTCGCACAGGTCGCCGCGCATGAAGGTAAAGCGGCCGTCTGCGTCGGCCTCGGCAAGCATGCGCAGGCGCGCGTCCTTGATGCCGGGGTCGTAGTAGCTGTTGAGGTTGTCGAGACCGACGATCACATCGTCGGTCTCCTCGAGCAGCTTCTTGACGAGGAACGCGCCGATGAAGCCGGCCGCTCCAGTGACGAGTATTTTATTTGACATATCTCTCCTTTGGATGATCGAAATAACTAGTCGCGAATTGAAAGTACTGAATTGAGAATGATGAAAATGAATCTATATATTGTCAGATTCAAAGAGTTTTAAGGCCTTTTCTAGCGCAGCTCGTTTCATGCTGGTCAACTCATGGTCAGTTAAATTGCATGCGCTTGTAATTCCGTCAAGAAGAGCTTGATTGCTTAAATCTGGGATAACAATTCCATCAATCATATTCTCGAGAATAAGATCGGCTCCTCCGACCGCGTTGCATAACATCGGAACACCGTTCGACATGCACTCAGCGAATTTTGTTGAAAATCCGGCGCGAGAATATAAATCAGGAGTTCTAAATAGAATTCCAAAGTCAGATTCTTGCAGCATTTTGATTACGCTGTCATGGGAAACACGACCGTGAAAATGAACCTTATTAGATCTGGCAATGTTTCCCATTAAACTGACTGCCTGGTTTAAATCAATTCCAATTACATCGAGTACTGGTTGAGTGATTGCAGGAATAGCGTCATTACTTATAAACGAAATAAACTCTGTAAGTGAGTCTTTTCCCCCAGCGGGAGAACCTGCATAGACAAACTTGGTTATAGTTCTCCGCTTCAATCCTTCTAGAGAGCAAGGGTCACTAAGTGAGTCTCCAGCCCTATTTAAGGGTGGTAAATAAAAAACCTTTGGATATCCTTGGGAGGAGTAAAGTGAATCGAAATGTTTTTTAAAAAAGGGCGAGATTGCGATAACTCCATCTAGCAATCTGTCCACTTCAGCCACCCGTTTAGAACGAGATTTCTCCACAAGCCAAGCAGCTAAATCTCCTGTAAATTTCGGAGTAAACCAATCGGTCTCATCAACGATTACGGGAACGTTAAAATCATGGCAATGATCTAAAACCCGTTTTGCAAGCTTATGTTGTATCCCGTAATAAATAACCAAGTCGGGCTGTATTTGATCGAAACATCGAGTGAAGGCTTTAAAGCTGAAGGAAGAAGAGATCCGCTCGTAATACTTTTTGGCTATTTGATGGTGCCCGAATTTCACCTCATACGGAAAATCAAAGGGATAGTCGTAATTACTGCTTATGGCGTTGGATGACGGCTCAATTATTCCAGCAAGAACAAAATGGACGTTGAAGCCACATTTAACCAGCAAATCGGAAATTGCGAAAGCATGTTTTGTAGGAGCATTATCCCCCGGAATTGATTGAACTAAATATAAAACCTGTTTATTCATTCTGTAGTTCATTCCTGATCGATTCATTAATGCCGTTAACAAATAACGGTTAATTCCGACGAAGGGACAATTTGTCCATAAGCAAATTAAATCCTTCGATATTCATCAACTTAGATAGCACGATGTAACACCCTAAGGATCCGAGAGGGGCAACGATTAACGAAATTAGATTCCCGTTTGAAATGTGGATTAATAATAATGCGATCACCACGGAAAACAATGTGGCAATTGACGGCTTAAGAACGTCAATAAGCTGCTCAAATATGCCATAGCCGAGCACTTTTTTATTCGGGGTCATGTTAATTAACATTGAGACAAATCCGCAAAAGGCACTTGAAAGGGAGATCGCAAATACACCAAAAGGAATCGACATAATTAAAACGATGAACGAAATAGCTTTCTTAATGACCTCAAGCTTAAAACAAAGGGCGCCTTGACCTGCTGCTTTAAGTGCCTGCCAATTCATAGATTGGAGGGGCTGAAATAGATAGAACAAGCACGCAACTTGAAGATACGGGACGCATTCCGCCCATTTTTGACCCAAAAGAACAAGAACTAGAGGATGCGCACACGCAGCCAAAATTCCCATCATGGGAAAACGAGATAGGCAGAAAGCTGCATCGCTTTTCTAAGAACTGATTTGAGCGCGTATTGGCTGTCTTTCTTTTCAGCCATTAGAGGCAACATTACATTACTAATTGGAGTGTTTAAGTTGCCTACAATTAAAGCCGGGAATTGGTTGCCGCGATTAAAGAAAGCCAAGTCTGCGGAGGAATAGAATTTGCCGATGACTAAAGAACGACCTTCTGTATAAATAGAATTAATAAGATTGGCACTTGTAAATTGTATTCCAAGGGGCAACAGCTCTCTTGCTAAACCAACCACGAATTTTAGTCTAGGCGTCCATTTTGTTAACCAAGCCATTAGTACCGTTGTCATCAGAACTGTAAGTATCTGCTGAATGATTAGCGCATAAATACCAAAACCCAACATTGCAGCTACGATAGCTGCTAATCCTGAGATCAAGGAGCTGAGGAACGATGCAGAAAATTGCAATCTAAATAAAAAGTTCTTTGCGATATAGGCCTTTTGAATTGCATTCAGTGCCGAAAGAGGAAGACGTAATGCCAGAACTCTTAGGTAAAGACACATATTTGCATTTCCATAGAAGTCTGCAATGCTTGGAGCCGCAAAAAATATCAATACATATAAGATGCTCGACAATGCAATTGAACATGACAACATTGTCGAGTAGTCAATTTGATTGATATCAGACTTTTGTATCAACGCTTCGCCAAGTCCATTTGTGACGAGCACGTCTGCCAAATTTGTAAATACAAGCAGCAGCGAAAGAGTACCGTAATCACTCGGGGACAGCAAACGCGCCAAAATTAGGGAAATAACAAATAGGGTACCTTGCGTGGCAAATCTCTCACCTATTGCCCAAAACATACTGGTTGCAGCCTTGTTCGAAGCCATTATTTTTCACCATCCGCATTGCGCATACGATTAGATCTTTCTGGTTCTATGTTGTTTAGGGCAAAACCAAAGGATGAAAATAGAAGAACGACCCCGACATTAATTGTGTAAGAGTAGTAAGTTGATAATCCCAGAATCGCCATGAGATAAAAGAGGGCAACAAATTTGCACTGGCTATTTTTGGAAGAACCAAATAGGCATCGCAACAGGACGTACAAAAGCGGAACAACGGCTAAAACACCAAAATGAAACATCAAATAAATTATTTGATTATCGAAAAAAAGATAATTTGAATTCGTGCCGTATCTATATCCAGCGCTAATTCCGTTACCGAATATAAGCGATGCCGGTTCAACCTGGCTATAGAAAATTTCATATTGGCTAGACCGTGTATCTTCACCGATTCTGTTTAAAAACGAATCAAGAACTTCAGGATAGATAAATGACAATGCCAAAAGTGCCGTTCCAGCTGCAAAAATAACAATTACAGTTCGTTTAAAAACTTTGTCAATTCCTTTAGCCATAAAAGTTGCAACAAGCATGACCAGCATTGGTTGAATTAACCAACTTCTGGTTGCCAGCATAAATGCGGCGATGCAGGCAAGAATGCCTATACCCATCGTTATGAAATAGCCGTGTTCATCATTTGATGTGAGCACCACGGTTGACCAATACAAACTGATGCCAAATGCAAAATAGTCCCTCGCAGGACACCATCCAATATAAGATCCAAAACCACAAATAGATTTAAATTTAATAATTGATGCTAGTGAGGCGATAAAACAAATCAATGATAGCAGCGGGACCCATTCTTTAATCAACTGCTCGATTCTTGGATCCTCTGATAATAGGTAGAATAGAGGAATGATAAATACAGTGGTTGGAACATTTCCAAAGAGCACGTTGGTTAAGTCGCCCGCATTATTGGCTACGGCCATTAAGCTATAAATTATTAGTCCAAAAACTGAACAAGATATAACGAGCCAATTAGCTTTTCGTGATTTACTAATTGCACGCAACAAGAGAATCGAAAAGCTGATCTGTTGAATCAAATCAAATAAAGAAGCAAAGCGTCCGTTTGAAGTACTGAATGCAAAGCGGTTAACTTCCCAGTCAGTAGCAAGCGAGTATGATGACCCCAAATCTCGAAGAAAGGGAACCATGAGGCCGGAAATCACTGCTATTGCTAACAACAGGTCAGTGATTCTTCTATTTTGATTGTATTGGTTTAACTGATATTGCAATTCTGTTTTCCTTATTGGAGACGTTTGGGCGAATCTATTTAAAGAGAAGATTTGCCCATTCATTGCCAATAGTTTCTAAAGAAAGGGACTGCCTTAGCATCAGGGCATTATTAGACAAATGATTCGAATAGGACTTATCTTCGACGATCTTGTTTAACGCTTCGCTCTCAGCTATATCGTCATCAATATCGACCAAAATGCCGTTCACGCCATTCCGAATAACTGCTTCTGCTCCACCACCGCCACATTTGGTGCAAATTGTTGGAACCCCCATGCACAAGGACTCAAGCATCGAATTAGATAGACCCTCGAACTTTGATGACATTACAAAAGCCGATGCAGTTCTAATGTGCAAAAGAGCGTCAGAAGAAAAGCCCATAAATTTGATTGAATCATCCATGTCAAGGCTATGAACAAGGTTTTCTAGTTCTGATTGAAGGCTTCCCTTGCCAAAGATTTCAAGAATATATTCAGGGTGTTTTTTATGAAACAGCTCAAATGACCTGATTGTCATCGAGTGATTTTTTTGAAGTTCAAGCCGTCCCGCTGTGACGATTGCTTTTCTTCTAAGCCCAGAATACGGTTCAGGCAGTTCACTAGATATTGGATTTAAGATGATTTTTGAATTCGTCTGAAGGTATCTCGGCATTAAACTTGCCTGGCTTTTTGTCAGAAACACAATTGCATCGGACCTTCGATACAACATGTTTCTAATGAATGGGAGGATCTTATTGCCAGGAAAATCATATCTCGGATCGTTTCGCACCGAAACAATAACCCTATTTGGAAGTCCAATAGTCGCGATAAGCGTATACATGTTTTGATGAGGTAAAAAGGAAATTACCGTAGCGTTGGGCCGCTCGGAAATAAAACGTCGTATAAGCTTAATTTGGTCGAATGGCTTGAGCGTAGCGCTTGCAAACTCAGAACGCACCTCGACTCCTTCGGGAACATCGTATTCAACAACGTTACTTTTAGTCAGGAGATAGGTAAACCTAATACCATGAGCAGCGAAGTACGACGCGAGCGCAAGCGAGACGCGCTCGGCCCCGCCACCCATCAGGGAAGGGTGAACAAAAACAATATGCCCAGCTTCATGTGTTAACTTATTTGAATTCAATTTAATCCTCTAATTACCGCTGGTAGCATTGCAGTAGATGTCGAGTATTTCGCTCAAGAGTAGATTGATATCGAATGAGCTGAGTATCTTTTTTCGGGCCAAAGTTCCCATTTCTTTTCTAAGCTCGCTTGATTCGAGAAGATGACTCAATGCAACGGCCAGAGCTTGATGGTTATCAACCGGAATCAGAACCCCATCAACACCATCATTAATTACTTGAGGAATTCCGCCAACGGGAGTGGCGACAGTTGGAATTCCTCTAGCCATGGCTTCAAGAACGCTCATGGGGAGCCCCTCGTTTTTGGAGGGGAGGCAGTACACCGCGGCACGCTCAAAGAGCTCTTCGCGTTCTGTGCCCGCGACCCAGCCGTGGAACTCGCAGCGGTCGGCAATACCGAGCTCTGCCGCAAGAGATTTATTCTTTTCGACCTCTCCGTCTCCGCCGAATACGACCTTGGTGCCGGGAAAACGCGACAGGATTTCTCTTGACGCGCGCAAGAGCACGTCAGGGCTCTTGCGCGCGTCAAGACGTCCTAAAAAAATGGACGTCTTGACGCGAACAAGGTGAGCACGGCTGGTCTGGAACTTTGACACCGTTATGAACAACGTCAATCTTCTCCAGGTCGCAAACGTTTTTTGAAAAGTAGTCGCGCCACTCTTCCGACAGAACCACAACTCGGTCGGCGATACTAAAGGTCTTTCTTACATCACGACGGTAGGGATCTCCGCCCTCTTCGAAAGCCTTCTTAAACTCGCCATCGTGATCGTGGAGTATTACGTACTTGCCTGCTTTATGGGCCATACGAGCCATAATTGACTTACGTTTGTAGGAGCCACGGGCGCTAATGTGTAAATGAATGATGTCATAGGATGGCATGATCATCGCATAGCGAATCAACGCTCGGGAAAATGCGACGGATTTACCGAGCTTTGAGGAACCGATGCCCGTCCCCAGGTACTCAAAGGCATCGCATGCCTCAGGGAGACCTGCGTCTAGATAACCTTTCACGACTGAGACAATTCCGCCGTGAAGAGAGAGATCGGGTCCGACCATCAACACCTTTGCATGGACGTGCGGATAACCTTTAGTCATTGATTTCCTCTTACCGAAAGCTTAGACGGCGAGCTGGAAGCCCCCCCCCAGATTGAAAACTCCGGGCCAACGTCTTTTGTCACTACCGCACCGGCAGCAATCACACAATGGTCGGCAATTCTAACGCCCTTAAGAATCGTTACGCCGCTGCCAATCCATACATCATTGCCGATCACGACATCTTGGTCATTCTCTGGAAGCTTGTCCGACTCATCAAGCGTCATCATGGGTCGGTCAAGAACATCTGTACGATGGTCTCCAGTAATAATTGTGAGATGAGGGCCGCTCATGACGTAATTGCCGATATGAATCTTCGCACGGGTCGTCAGAAAAGTTGCTCCTGGGCCAATATATACATCATGTCCCATGTAAATATTTTCAATCCCCTGAATTTCGCTACGACGACCGATGGTTACGTTTTTACCGCATGATGCAAAGGAGCGTCGTAGGGCAGGAAGCAAGAGCAATTTGTTATAAGCTCGCGAGATACCATCAAGCAATCTGTACCCAGCGCCCATGGCTAAGATTTCCTCCACACCATCTTGTCCACGACGCCGGTGTAGCTCTGGATGATCTTGACCACCTTGGTGGACACGGTCTCGTCGGCGTAGTCGGGAACGGGTGCCTCGGGCAGCGACCCCTCCGCGTCGAGCTCGACGGCCGTGTGGACGGCCTGCAGCAGGCCCCTCTCGGAGATGCCGGCGAGGGTGAAGCAGGCCTTGTCCAGCGCCTCGGGGCGCTCGGTGGAGG
>ENA-OQBL01000315-OQBL01000315.1-human-gut-metagenome-genome-assembly--contig:-NODE-315-length-27194-cov-3.168582_pt1 | contig 27194 bp, 33 predicted proteins | sample MGYA00242747_ERZ504553 | MGnify/ENA primary metagenome ERZ504553 (study PRJEB26092, sample SAMD00036240) | human gut metagenome | host: Homo sapiens | study: EMG produced TPA metagenomics assembly of...
AGTAATATTTCCATTAATGTTTCTACAAAGAGTTCGTATTTAAACTAGTGTGTTTCTTCACTTTTTAACAAGTTTACTTTTCAGTAAATCTATGACCTCAAATAACAACTCAAGATTAGTCTTGCTTGTCTGCAGATTCTGCTTGATCAGTATCCCCATCGTTAAAGATGTCGCTAACAGTACGTTCAATATATGAAGCAGATTGAGGAGTAACGTAATTCTTAACACCGTCTTTCTCAAACACGTTGGCTTGCGCAATAGTAGTCATCGCACCGCGAACTTGTTCTGCAGTAAGATTATCTACTGCATTCCCCAACGTAACACTTGTCTTCTTGTTCTTACCATTCAAAAAATGTTAACTTCAAAGTCTTAGTAGTCTTAGCCATTTAAATTTCTCCTTGTTTTCCAATTATATTAACTAACGTTTTCCTACCCTAATTATTCAGCTGCTTCCACAATACGTCTTCTCTGAATTAAGACCGCATCATCAAGTGAATCGTCTTGAAGACTTGCAATTGCTTTACCCACATTTTGAAGGGCATCAGCTTGCGCATCCTTAGCGACATTCTTGAAGGTACGGTTCTTAAGTCCGCTCTTGTATTTCTTGTTACCGAAAGTAAATTGGATTGATTGTTCAGTTAATTCAAAATTCATGTTTAGTTCTCTCCTACTATTAATATTTGTTAAATTTTGAGCATTTTGTAATCAACCGGCTGGCTAGATGTCTTACACTATTATTAACAATTTGAAACCCAAAAATGGGCCAAATTTGTTGAAATAATTTTTCTAATCAAGGGTGAGTTACGAAACATAATGAAGAAATTTAATCTTTTGGGGTACTATTTTTGCGCTATTCGTCTTAGGTGGAGGCGGCGCCGGTGCTTACATTCATCATACCAACGCTGTGCAACACGAGAACACCACCAACACGTCCGGTTCCGACAAGGGTCAGAATCCTAAGTCCGGCCCTGCCGATAATAATGGTAAGAACGATAATAAGGAAGATAATTCTTCTAGCGATTCTAATGCAAGCACGTCATCTGATAGTAGCAATTCTTCCAGCTCCAGCAGCGACAAGAAGCAAGACAAGGACAAGAACAGTTCTGCGCAATCTTCTTCAAGCGATGACGACAAGCAGAGCAGTCAATCAAGTAGCCAAGATGGCAAGCAACAATCCAGCACCGCACAATCCTCTACTCAATCATCAACCCAATCTTCAGCTGCTGGGTCCAACACTCAAGGTGGTAAGACTGGAAAATAACCTTTAATAGTAGTAAAGTTGATAGTTGCATTTGCTTTTATTTGCAAAAGTAGATAGAATTATTATTGACTTTGTACTACTTATTTTCTAAATAAAGGGGTAACAACTTTGACTGAAGAAGAAAAAAACCGCACAAGCTCAAGCAGATAAAGAAAATGAAGAAGAAAACGGCGATCTTAAAGTCGTAATGCCAAAAGCTAACAAGACTACCATGCCAGCTGAAGAATTCAAGGAACAACCTGACTACTTGAAGGTTTTCGCTAACTTCTACATCGCTGAATTCGATGAAGACGACCTTGAAGTAATCAACCTTTACGATGAAAACCACAACATGGTTGACATCAACAGCTACCTTTTGAACAACATTCACTTCCCACGCAAGAAGTTGGTTGACCACGTATTGCAATACCACGACTACAACTTCAAGAACTTGCTTAAGGTGATGGCTGAAAAGACTGGTGTTAAGCCAGAGGAAATGCTCACTTACGAAGCATGGGAAAAATGGGATGAAGATCAACGTAGACAAATTCCTTCATCACTTTCATAATATCTGCTTATCAAAAAAGCTCCCGATTGGGAGCTTTTTTTCGTGGCAAAAATAAAAGCCCTGCTTTCGCAGAGCTTAATTCGAGTGAGTTCCCACTTCACTCTATTAAATGAATGCTAGAAGGTGTTCCTTCGATGATCCATTTTTGGTTTCTTGTTTGTTCTTTTATCATTATACCATGGTATTTTTCAGCTTTGTGTGCTAATTCATTTATCCTTCAAAACATCAAAAGCCTTTTTGTGCTCTGCTATAAACTTCTTAGCAAACTTGGTAACTTCTTGATCATCTTCTAGTTCTTTCAATTCAGTATCCACTGCATCCCTGTTTTTGTCTTCTTTCATATTTTAGCCATCCTTGTAACAAAAAAGGATGATCCAACGATCACCCTTAAGACGTCTTTCGGTAAATAATCGGCTTACCTTTGTTGCACGCCCGCTCAACATACCTTAATCACCAAATGTATTTTACCATGAGGTGTTCGATATACTAAACCCCCCTCAATTTCTACCCACTTTTCACCAAACTGTCGAGTAACATTAAAACATAATTATTTTCCTTGCAATGTGACCTCAAATAGAAGAAAATGGGTGTATCAAGAAAATGTCAGCGTGGCATTTTCTTTTTTTGTATTAATGCTACAAATTATTTTGTGGGAGATATTTTGATAATGAATAATACGTCCAAACGCATGAGTGCGGCTGGCCTTCTTATCGCCATTGGTATTGTCTATGGTGATATCGGAACTAGTCCACTTTATGTTATGAAGTCTATTGTCGAAGGCAATGGTGGTATTGGTAATGTGAACCGCGACTTTTATTGTTGGTTCTATTTCTCTAGTCCTTTGGACTGTAAACCTTGCTGACAACCGTGCAAACCGTATTAATTGCCCTGAAAGCAACTAACCACGGTGAAGGTGGTATCTTTGCCTTGTATACTTTGGTTAGAAAGCGTGCCAAATGGCTTGTATTACCAGCCTTAATCGGTGGTGCCGCTATCCTAGCCGATGGTACTTTGACTCCTGCCGTTACTGTTACGACCGCGATTGAAGGGTTAAAAGGTCTTAAATTCGGTGGCAACGTTCCTGTTTCTACCCAGGAAATGGTAATTGTCATTACCGTGGTCATTTTGCTGGTACTGTTCTCTATTCAAAAGATGGGTACCAGTATTATCGGTAAGGCATTCGGACCAATCATGTTTATTTGGTTCACATTCTTAGGCGTCATGGGTGTAATCAACATGGCTGGCGACTGGACAATCATTCAAGCGATTAACCCAGTTTACGCCATTAAATTGCTATTTAGCCCTTACAATAAAGCTGGAATCTTTATCTTAGGATCAATCTTCCTGGCTACTACTGGTGCTGAAGCCCTTTACTCAGATGTAGGTCACGTTGGTAAGAAGATATCATTGGTTCTTGGCCCATTTGTATTTGTTTGCTTGTCACTTAACTACTTTGGGTCAAGGGTTTGGATTTTAAATAATCCTCATTTCCAGCTTGCCGATGGCGGAGTGCTTAACCCATTCTACGAAATGATTCCAATCAACATCAGATTGTTCGCCATCATATTGGCCACTATTGCCGCTGTTATTGCCTCACAAGCTTTGATCACTGGATCATTTACCTTGGTTGCTGAAGCTAGTGGTTTGAAATTCTTGCCAAGAATGAATATCAACTATCCATCAACAGAAAAAGGTCAGATCTATATTCCTTCTATTAACAAGGGAATCTGTGTTGCAACTATTGCAATTGTTTTGTACTTCCAAACTTCTGCTCACATGGAAGCAGCCTATGGTCTTTCCATCACAATTTCAATGTTAGCAACTACCATCCTGCTTTATGAATGGTTAGCGATGAAGAAAATTAACCCAATCTGGAATTGGATCTTCTTAATTTTCTTCGGTGTTCTTGACATCATGTTCATGATTTCAAGTTTGACCAAGTTCACTCACGGTGGTTATGTTTCACTCTTCATCGCCGGTGTAATTGGCTTCATCATGTATGTTTGGTACTACGGTAACAAGGTTCGTGACAAGCGTGAATCACGCAATGCCTACGTTCGTCTTGACGAATACACCGACATGTTGACTAACTTGAGTCACGATGAAGATTACCCTACCTACGCAACTAACTTGGTTTACATGGCCAACGTTAAGTACAACAAGTTCGTTAAACGTGAAATCTTGTACTCAATTTTGGATAAACGTCCTAAGCGTGCTAAGGCTTACTGGTTCGTCACTGTTAACGTAACTAACGAACCATTCACTGCCGAATATGCAGTTAATACATATGGCACTAAGAACGTGATCAACATTCAGCTTTATTTAGGATTTAAGAAACAAACTAGCGTTAACGTCTACTTACGGCAAATCGTTCATGATTTGATCGCAGACAGTACGATTGAACCTCAACCCCAGAAATACACCACCACCCCAGGGCGTGATGTAGGTGACTTCTCCTTCGTCATTGTTAATGATGTAATTAGTCCATTAACTAAATTGACTGGTTATGAGAAGTTTATGGTCGAGGCTAGAGTCTGGCTGCAAAATCTATCTTCTAACCCAGCTTCTTGGTTTGGTTTAGAGTATGCAGATACTGTGGTAGAACGAGTACCATTGATCTTAGGCAAGCATCAAGAAAGCTATATTAAGCGAATTAAACCTAAGAAACAAACTAAAAAGTAAATGAAAAAAGTCTAGCCAAGCTAGGCTTTTTTTATTTAGATTAGATCGAACCACTTTAATTATTGGTTCGGTTTTTGTATCATTAAGGTAATAAATACGCTTAGAAGAGGTAAATTTTATGAATCAAAAAAACCTTTAATCATTAGTACAGATCCGGGTATTGATGATATTGCAGCAATGACAATTAGTCTTTTTGCCAAAGAACTTGATGTCAGAATGATCGTGCCAACCTGGGGCAACGTTGCACTTGAATATACTTTGCAAAATGCTTTGAATTTGGAAAAGTTTTTGCATACTAAAGTTCCTGTAGTAGTGGGGGCCAATCAACCGTTAGTTGCACCAATGATTAGTGCAGCATCAGTACATGGCAAAACGGGCATTGCTGGTTTTGATTTTGAAGAAGCAGATCGCAGTTTGGTTAAGCCAGGCCTTGCCGCAACTGTCATGGCTGAAGAAATTAAGAATAGCCCTGAAAAAGTAACTTTGCTTGGCATTGGTCCATTAACTGACTATGCTTTGCTATTTAAGCAATACCCAGAAGTAAAGAAAAATATTGATCAAATCGTGATCATGGGTGGTAACATTGGTCGCGGTAATCATAGTCCACTTGCGGAATACAATATTGCAGGAGACCCTGAAGCTGCTCAAGTTGTCTTTCACAGTGGTTTGCCAATTAAAGTGGCTCCCCTTGAAATCGGCAATAAGGCTCATTTAACCCAAGATCAAATGAGTAAGGTAAAGGAATGCGGTGAAGTCGGCAACATGCTTTACTCATTATTTTCACACATTCATGAGCCAGATGGTGATCCTCGCATTAAAATCTATGATCCAACAGCTGTGGGAATTTTACTTCATCCGGAAATGTTTACCCTGAAAAAAGCTAACGTAGAGATTGAATTGCGCGGTCAATTTACATATGGTGCAAGTGTAATTAATTTTATGGATCAAGAAAATGTTAATGCAGAAATTGCAACAGATGTAGATTTAGATCAATTTTCAAAATGGTTTATTGATAGTATTAAAAATTCTGATCAAGGAAGAGAATAATGGCAGATTACGTTTATCGGACAGTAATGCAGGATATTAAACAAAATATTTTAAATAATAAATATAATGGGATGCGGATTCCCGATGAGCGTAGTTTAGCTAAGCATTATGACGTTAGTCGTTCATCGATGAAGCGAGCCCTAGAATTATTGGCCCAGCAAGGAATCGTTTTTAAAAAGCGAGGCAGTGGCACGTTTATTAACCCACTGTATTTAAAAAATCAGGCCATGTTTCGTTATGACGGCTCGAATTTGGGAATCACCGATAGTTTTAAGGTGCCTGGTAAAAAGCAGAAAATAAAGCTGTTAGATTTTCAAGTGATTAAGGCCACTAAGGAAATTGCGGAAGACTTATTTTAAATGAAAATGCTTTTGTTTATGAATTCAAGCGCCTACGTTTACTCGATGAACAGCCATTTTTGATTGAAACAGGGTATTTGCCTATTAAGATTATGCCGGAATTGAAGCCTGAAACGTTGCAGAGCTCTTTGTTTAATTATTTAGAAGATGAGCAAAGCCAAACCGTAACTAAGGCGATTTTTTGAATATTACGGTTGAACCTTCGAATGCTGAAGATCAAAGCAATGCATTTAAAGGGAAATGAACCAGTCGGCGTTATGGAGGGTATTTTCATTTTTAGATGATGGAACGCCGTTTGAAGTGTCTAACATGCGAGTTCATTATCATTACATGAATTTTAATACCTTTGTTAATTTGGGTAAATAAAAAACTAGACGATTTTTCGTCTAGCTTTTTTGATTAATTATTTAGATATTTATCTAATACTTGTAAAACACCATCATCATTATTGCTTGGTGCAATATATTTAGCTACCTTTTTCAGTGCAGGTTCAGCATTTTCCATAGCGTAGCTATAGCCAGCAAGTTCCAGCATTTCTTTGTCATTCATGCCATCGCCAAACGCAATTAATTCGCTAGGCTTAGCATCGAAGTAACGTAAGAAGTATTTTAATGCATTTCCTTTATTTACACTGTAAGGGACAATATCAAGCAAGCCGAATCCGCTTGAAGTACAGTGGATTTTTTCCGCATGATGAGTATTAAATTCACGCTCTAGTTCCTCTGAAAAATCATGTTGATAGCTCAAGGTCAGCTTGGTAATTTGATCATGAGGACTTACGGCAGTCATTAAGTCGGGTACTTCCACACGATCAGGATAGTAGAAGTTCATTGTTTGTTTAAAGGCAGGGGATGCATCCATCGTTGTATATGAGCTATTGATACCAGTGACGATGACGGAACTCTCAGGATAATGAATTTGAATAAATTCTAGTAATTCCATTGTAGTTTTGTGAGTTAATAGGTGAGTGCTAATAATGTTGTCATCTTGAATAAGAAGTGAGCCATTGTCGGCAATCATATCGATTCTATCTAAAAATCCAGTGAAATCTTTTCTCAAACGAGAATATGGCCGACCACTTGAAACAATAAAGTGGGCTTTATTTTCATGAATTTGATCTAAAATTCGGTCAAATCTTTTATGATCAAAAGTCTGATTATCACGCATGAATGTACCATCCATGTCTACGGCAATAACTTTAAAAGGTAATTTGCTCATTTAATTTGTCCTCTTTTTATAAAATCTATATCTTTTCTATTTATTTACTATTATAAAGTAAAAAGCCGAGTAAATGTTCTACCCGGCTTTTTGGATTTCATTTTTTGATCTAGAGCAGATATACTTTTCACTTTAGATCTTAACAAATTGTTCTGCTGAATTAATTGGACTTAAATAAACGTAAGAAAGATTTACATATTTTGTTTTTCTGTTAAGTTTTTCATTATTTTTTCTTGATCAGGGGTTAAATGTAAATGATTCAATGCTACCTTGGCTTCAATATACATTACTAATTTACTTGTATATTCAAGTGGATGGTCATTACTATCGAATTTGTTAATAACCAGTCCAATAGCATCGCGAATAGGACGATAGCGTCCAATATTCATTTCATTATAAATATTGCTGGAAAAAACTATTATAGAAATTTTTTTAAATCTTGATAAACCTCTTTGGTATCTGAGCTATGTTTAAAAATGCCGAACATCATAATCACTCCTTTAAAACCGGTAGGATTTGTGTTTTATGATTAAACCAACTTCTCTGCTCATTGGTTAAAGGAGTATCTGTTATTAAGACATCCACCTTATCCAATGGAGCGGACATATATGGAGAAGATGAATCATTAGTGAATTTATATTTTTCTGCTACTAAAACAACTTGATTAGCGCGTGCAATTGCCGTACGTACAATTTCCGCGTCTTCCATTTTTTGGCGCATATACGCCATCTGCTCTAATGCGGGAAGCACCAATGAAAGCTGTATTGAAATGAATCTTACGAATCGTTTCAAGAGCGACTTCCGAGTAAATGTAGCGCTGCGACTTATTGATTAATCCGCCTAGCAATCTAACAGAAGGGATTTCGGTTGTTAACATGCTTAAAGCATTGTCGATTGAATTAGTAACTACTTGCATATCGATTCCGTTAAGCATAGGACAAAGTTGCTTCAAATAGTAGAAGAACCAATAAAATCACATTGACCAGGATGAACGAATCGTTTAGCCATTTTAGCCATCTTGAGTTTGATTGGAGATTGGACTTCGTTTCTAGCTAAAAATCAGGTACGCTATTTTGATTGATTTCCATCAGCCGCCGTGTACTCGGATTGCTTGTCCAGTTGTCGTTAAATGAATTACATCACGACGTGCAGTATCAAAAGATACATTAAAATGTTGGGCAATCATTCTAGTTGAAAGCTGATGTTTTTCTTTCAATAGCTTTTTAATTTGAATTAATCGTTCTTCTTGAGTCATTTTCTCTCTCCATGAATAAATCTAGCATTTTTATAATAAATTGTAATTGCTTAATCAGTACTTTATATTTATTTATCAGTGCTTTTAAGCATATCAAAGTATAAACACTTATATTCAATTATGAAAAGATGATCAGTTCAACTATAAGGCTATTCGGATTTAAAAATTAAGACTTATTTAAATTGGTAGGATCCAATTGTAAAAATGATTGAATTATGAATAATAATTGGTATGATATAAGTATAAAGAAAAGGATTACAAAATAGAGTACTTAAACTTGCTCAAAGGAGAAAAAATGACGAATTACGACTCAAAAGAATGTTTAAAGAGCGTCGATGCTTACTGGCGCGCTGCCAATTATTTATCAGTTGGACAATTATTCTTAATGAAGAATCCACTACTTAAGAAACCTTTGACAGCTGAAGACGTTAAGCCAAAGCCAATTGGTCACTGGGGTACCATTGCTCCACAAAACTTTATTTATGCTCACTTAAACCGTGTCCTTAAGAAATACAATTTGGACATGTTCTACATTGAAGGTTCAGGTCACGGTGGCCAAGTAATGGTTTCTAACTCATACCTTGATGGTTCATACACTGAACGTTATCCAGAAATTACCCAAGACGAAAAGGGTATGGCTAAGTTGTTCAAACGCTTCAGTTTTCCAGGTGGTGTTGCTTCTCACGCTGCTCCTGAAACTCCGGGTTCAATCCACGAAGGTGGGGAATTAGGTTACTCACTTTCACACGGTGTTGGTGCTGTTTTGGATAACCCAGACGTAATTGCTGCCGTTGAAATTGGTGATGGTGAAGCTGAAACAGGCCCACTTGCAGCAAGTTGGTTCAGTGACAAGTTCATCAACCCAATTAAAGATGGTGCTGTTTTACCGATCCTTCAAATCAATGGCTTCAAGATTTCTAACCCAACTATCGTTTCACGCATGAGTGATGAAGAATTAACCGAATACTTCCGTGGTATGGGTTGGGATCCACACTTTGTTTCAGTATTTAAGGGTGGCCGTTTCGATGGTGAAAAGGATCCAATGCAAGTCCACGAAGAAATGGCTAAGACCATGGACGAAGTAATCGAAGAAATCAAGTCCATTCAAAAGCATGCTCGTGAAAATAACGATGCAAGTTTGCCACACTGGCCATTGATCATCTTCCAATGCCCAAAGGGTTGGACTGGTCCAAAGAAGGATCTTGATGGTAACCCAATTGAAAACTCATTTAGAGCACACCAAATTCCAATTCCTGTCTCACAAGGTGATATGAAGCATGCCGACATGTTGACTGATTGGCTTGAAAGCTACAAGCCTGAAGAATTATTCAACGAAGATGGTTCACCTAAGGAAATTGTTACTGAAAACACTGCTGAAGGCGACCACCGTATGGCAATGAACCCAATCACTAATGGTGGTAAAGATCCTAAGCGTTTGAACTTGCCAGACTACCGTGACTTTGCTCTTAAGTTTGACAAGCCAGGTTCAATGGAAGCTCAAGACATGGTTGAATGGGCTAAATACTTAGATGAAGTTGCTAAGCTTAACCCAACCACTTTCCGCGGCTTTGGTCCTGATGAATCTAAGTCAAACCGTTTGTTCCAACTTTTGGATAACCAAAAGCGTCAATGGGAACCAGAAATCCACGAACCAAATGATGAAAACTTGGCTCCAAGTGGTCGTGTGATCGATTCACAATTATCAGAACACCAAGATGAAGGCTTCCTTGAAGGCTACGTATTAACTGGTCGTCATGGTTTCTTCGCAACTTACGAAGCATTTGGTCGTGTAGTAGACTCAATGCTTACACAACACATGAAGTGGCTTAGAAAAGCTAAGGAACAATACTGGCGTCATGATTACCCATCACTTAACTTTGTTGCTACCTCAACTGTGTTCCAACAAGACCACAACGGTTACACTCACCAAGATCCAGGTATTTTGACTCACTTATACGAAAAGAATCGTCCAGATTTGATTCATGAATACTTGCCATCAGATACTAACACTTTGCTTGCTGTTGGTGACAAGGCCTTTAAGGATCGTGAATGCATCAACGTTTTGGTAACTTCAAAGCAACCTCGTCCACAATGGTTCTCAATTGAAGAAGCTCAAAAGTTGGTTGACAAGGGCTTAGGCTACATTGACTGGGCTTCAACTGATAAGGGTGCAAAGCCAGATGTTGTCTTTGCTTCAACTGAAACTGAACCAACTATCGAAACTTTGGCAGCCATTGACATTTTGCACGACAAGTTCCCAGATCTTAAGATCCGTTACATCAACGTTGTCGACGTGATGAAGTTAATGTCACCAAAGGACAACAAGAATGCTATTTCTGATGAAGAATTTGACCGCTTATTCCCAAAGGATGTTCCAGTAATCTTTGCATGGCATGGCTACAAGAGCATGATGCAATCAATCTGGTTCGACCGTAAGCGTTACAACGTTCACATCCACTGCTACGAAGAAAATGGTGACATTACCACTCCATTTGACATGCGTGTCTTGAATCACCTTGACAGATTCGACCTTGCAAAGGATGCTGTTGAAAGCGTTGAAAAATTAAAGGGCAAGCATGCAGACTTTATTAGTCACATGGATGACTTGCTTGAAAAGCACCACCAATACATTCGTGATAATGGTAAAGATATGCCAGAAGTTACCGAATGGAAATGGAAGGGCTTGAAGTAATTTCTAAATAAGAATAAATTAGACCTATGTTAGAAACATAGGTCTTTTTGTTTTTGGAAAGGAAAATATGGCAAGCGGATTGGTTCTAGAAGGTGGCGCAATGCGGGGACTTTTTACTGCAGGCGTGCTCGACGTGTTAATGGAAAATAACGTTACGTTTGACGCAGCGGTTGGCGTTTCAGCTGGTGCAGCTTTTGGCGTGAATATGAAGTCAAAGCAAATTGGAAGAGTATTGCGTTATAATCTGCGTTTTGCTGGCAAGCCTTATTATGCTAGCTGGAAGTCATGGCGCAGATCAGGCAATTTATATGCGGGGAATTTTTGTTTCCATATTATTCCTGATAAGTTGGATGTGTTTGATAAGAAAACTTTTGTTGAAAATCCAATGCAATTTTGGTGCGTGACAACGGATGCGGCAACGGGTGAGCCGGTTTACCATAAGTTGAGAGATGCTGGCTATGTTGACCTAGAGTGGATTAGAGCATCATCATCGATTCCATTTTTTGCTAATCCTGTTGCAATAGGTGGCCACTACTATTTTGATGGTGGTGTTTCGGATTCTGTTCCGTATGATTTTTTAATGAAAAATAATTTTGATAAAAAGGTAGTAATTACGACACAGCCTAAGGAATATCGCAAGAAGCAGAGCAAGCTGTTTCCGATTGAAAAGGTAGTTTTGCGTGAATATCCTGCTGTTTTGAAGAAATTGGCGACTAGAGCGGAGGACTATAACGCCGTTTTAGACGAGATACAGCGAGATGAGGATGATGGCCAGACTTTTGTAATTAGACCGCCATATCCGCTTAATATCGGTACTGTCGAGTCAGATAAGAGTGAGATCAAGCGTGTGTATGAAGTTGGGCGTGAAGAAGGAAAAAAGATTTTGCCAGGATTGGTGGAATATTTGAAAGATTAATAGATAAAAAATGACCGAATTAGAATTCTTAGTCTTATTCTGAGCCAATAATTAGATAATAATGTTGAGCAAAGAAAAAGGAGAATGTAGATTGATGGATATAAAAAAGTGGAATATCTGGCTTAGGGCACTTGAAGCAGGAATTTTTGAGGAAACCTTCCGCTATTGATGATTATCGCATTGATTGCCGGTTTAGCTAAAAATAAGTATTGGCTGGAATGGACAATTATTATTAGTTCGGTGATTTTGGGGTTGATGCATTTTACCAACTTAGGGATGCAAAAATTCGCTGCAACCTTATCTCAGGCAACTTATGCTGAGCTGCAGGATTATTGTTTGCTGTCTTATATTTGTATACTGGCAAAATTCGGGTACCAATGTTGTTCCACTTTGCTAATGATTTCTTGAATTATGCTCAAGTTGGCGGCATGACGGCGCAAACTTGGAGAGGGGATGCAAACGACTGGCTCAATTTATTAGTTCAAGTGGTTGTTCCTATTGCCATAACTATTTGGATGCTAACAGGGGCAAAGAAGATTGGTAATGGAACAAAATATTATGCGTTTGCTAGAAAAGTAGTTAATTGAATAAATAAAGAAACGAGTGTGAAAATTTTGCACTCGTTTCTTTTGTTTCAGATAAACCGAAATATTTTGCATTTATTTTTATGTGTATTGATAGCTTATATGAATAGCATATTTCTTGACAGACCAAAAGCGTATGTAAAGCAAAATGTTAAACATAGACCAGTAAAGGGCTGAAAGACCTTGAAATAATTGGTCTAGATGGGCCATAAGCGTCGAAATAAATTTCGGCAAGTGAAATAATCCCGCAATGCTATGAAACACCAAGTCAGCATTTGTAAAAACGCTTACATAAGGAAGGAACTATGGTATAAATAAAATGTAAGCTAGCTACGAGAGATAGAGCAAGATCTAAATTTGATATCACTTAGGTTTCTATCTCGATCGATTTATTCGAGGAGTAATACTTATGAGCTATTTCATAAGTAGATGTTAGTTGTTCTTGAGCACCTTCCAACTAACTGGATTTAATGAAATAAGATATAGGTGTAAGCGCAAGAATCAGTTAATTTATTTAATTTCTTTCTTTGAGAGGTAAATTATTATGATGCAAAAGATTCAGCGGTTTGGGGCCGCTATGTTCGTCCCAGTTATGCTGTTCTCGTTTGCGGGTATTGTCGTAGCTTTAGGTAGTTTGTTCAATAACCCGACTCTGTTTGGTTCACTTGCCAACCCGGGAACTACATGGAACTCAGTTTGGGACACAATTTCAGCTGGTGGTTGGACAGTGTTCAACCAAGAAGGTATTTTGTTTACTGTAGGTTTGCCAATCGGTTTAGCCAACAAGGCTAGAGGTAGAGCAGCCATGGAAGCAGTTATTGCTTACTTGACTTACAACTACTTCATCGGTGCAATGCTTACCCACTGGGGTGCAGCATTTGGCATTCCTAACTTTGACAAGATTCAAATTGTTGCTAACGCTACTAACCACGGTTTAACTAACATTGCTGGTATCAAGACTCTTGACACTAGTATCTTAGGTGCCTTGGTTGTTGCTTTGATCGTTGTATGGTTACACAACAAGTACTTCGACAAGAAGTTGCCTGACTGGCTTGGTACTTTCCAAGGTTCAACTTATGTCTACGCTTTAGCATTCTTTGTAATGATTCCTTTAGCACTCATTACTTGCTGGGGCTGGCCAAAAGTTCAAATGGGTATCACCAGCATGCAACACTTCATCGTAGATAGTGGATTTATCGGTGTTTGGATTTACCAATTCTTGAACCGTGTATTGATTCCTACTGGTCTTCACCACTTGGTATACATTCCATTCCAATTCGGTCCAGCCGTTGTTGCCGGCGGTTTGCAACCATACTGGTTGAAACACCTTGCTGAATACGCTGCAAGTACTAAACCACTTTCACAAATCGCTTCAGTTGAAGGATTCCAACTTTACGGTAACGAAAAGGTATTCTTAGTACCATTTATCTGTCTTGCCTTCTACGCAACTGCTAAGAAGAACAAGAAGAAGCAAACTTCAGCTTTGCTTATCCCAGCTGCTTTAACCTCAGTATTAGCTGGTATTACTGAACCTATCGACTTTACTTACTTGTTCGCAGCTCCTGTACTTTGGGTAGTTTACTCAGTATTGTCAGCTACTATGAACACTGTAATGTGGGCCTTGGGTTTAAGAGGTTTCATGTCAGACGGTGCCATTGGTATCGCATCAATGAACTGGTTGCCACTTTGGGAACACCACTGGCAAACATATGTAATGCAATTTATCGTTGGTATTATCTTCGGTATCATTACTTACTTCGTATTCAAGATCATGATTGAAAAGTTCAACTACATCACTCCAGGTCGTGAAGCTGATGACGAAGACGTTAAACTTATCAACAAGAAAGAATACAAGCAAAAGATGGCTGCTAAAGCAGCAGGTAAGGATGCAAACGACCCTTACATCGCAAGAGCTACTGCATACCTTGACTTATTAGGTGGTGCTTCAAACATTACTGAATTGTCATCATGTGCTACTAGATTACGTGTATCTGTTGCTGATCCAAGCAAGGTTGCTCCAGACTCACAATTTAAGGCTAACAAGGCCGTTAACGTTGTTCACCACGGTAAAGCATTACAAGTTATTGTGGGTCTTGACGTTCCTCAAGTTTTGGACGAAATGACTCAATTGATGCAACAAAGCGGCGGTGACGCTAAGGTTTCAACTGAACAAGATAATCCATACATTGAGAGAGCTACAGGTATCGTTGACCTTCTTGGTGGTAATGAAAACATTAAGGACGTTATCGCTTGCTCAACTAGAGTAAGAACCCACGTCTTTGACACTAATAAAGTGGCTCCAGATTCTGAATTCAAGAAGATCGCAGATTCATACGAAGTACAACGCAGAGACGACAACGAAATTGACATTGTTGTTGGATTGGATGCCGATCAAGTTGTTGATCAGATGAAACAATTACTATAACTGTAAGCGCTTGTGGTATTATTAATATATAAATTATATATTGATAAGGACACAGCAATTATGGCAAATTTAAGATCAATGGTCTATAACAGTAATACTAAACTGAATGACTCTGAAAAACAGATCATTCAGTACGTATTAAATAATCCAAATGACTGTAGCAAATTAAGTCTAGCCAAGTTAGCTAAAAAGCTATATGTATCCGAATCAGCAATATTTCGTTTATGTAAAAAGCTTGGCTTGAGTGGTTACAGTGAACTGAAATTTGATTTAGTGGAACTCGCTGAATCAAATCAAAAGCCAATCAAAATTGAAAATAATTTTGCAAAAGAGCTTAGCAAGGTAAATATAGATGTCTTAAAGTATTTCAAACAACGAGACTTCAATAGTTTGTATCGTGATTTGGATAATGCAAGTACTATCTACATTTATTCTACTGGTTGGCAGCAAGAACTGATTGCACAATACCTAGCTCACGAACTCTTTGTGGTAGGTAAGAATGCAACAGTTTTGCCATCAGCTCTTGATGAGTTAAAAGCAGCAGCCCGTTTTGCTAAAAAAGGCGACGTCTTATTCATCATCTCTTTCACTGGTGATAACAACACCATCAATGAAGAGATTACGAAGTTGGAATTAATTAACGATAAGTTTAAATATGTTTCCTTCACTAACATGATGCAAAACAAATTAGCTTCGCTTGCTCAGCATAATATTTATTTTCCAACAATCGCTTTTACTGACGACGCTGATTTTAAGAGTGGCAAGGTTGCTTTTACTCCTGCTTACTATCTGATTGACTTGCTTATTAGTGAATATGTAGCTTGGCAACAAAACCAAGGAGAGGATGTTGAGATTAATGTGGGCAATTAGCAAACAAAAAGTGGAAAACGTTTTTCGGCCGAATGACACAGAGCATGCATTTGGATGCCAAGAAAATTATTAATTGGTATTCTTACATACTTTTCATTGCTCCATTATTATTCTGGGCATTGATCGCGATGCGCAGTGGAGCTTCGAGAGAATCGATTCAGTCGATTATTATGAAGCAGCCGGCCGTCGCAATTGGGACAATCATTGCGATTATAGACTTTGTGTTAGGTTACTACTTACTGCTTAATAAAAAGAAGTTCATGGTTAACCGCCAGACTTATCGCTTCTTTATGGTGAGTCAGTTAATTGGACAGATTGTTGTCGGCAACTTGCTTTGTGCAATTTTAGCTGTCTTGGGAATGTACAAGGCAACTGCTTTGAAGAAGACGCAAGATAATGTAAATCCCGTGATTATAGCTATTTCAATCGCATCAGCTGTAATCCTTGCCGGATGTCTTGTGTTGATATTGTTACTTGAATTTTAGAAATCCAGAGGTTATGAATTATGTTTAATTTCTTTAAGAAAAAGAATAAAGGTTTAGAAGTAGATGCAGTAGTTGATGGTACAGTAATGCCAATTACTGATGTAAATGATGATGTCTTTTCAACAAAGATGTTGGGTGACGGTTTTGCAATTAAGCCTAATGATACTCAAATTTATGCACCAGTTGCTGGTACTATTTCAACGCTTTTCCCAACCAAACACGCCATTGGCATTAAGACTGACGAGGGATTGGAAATTCTGATCCACTTGGGTCTTGATACAGTAGAATTAAAAGGTGCTCCGTTTACAGTAGATGTTAAACAAGGCGATAAGGTGGAACAAGGCCAACCTTTAGCAACCATGGATTTCAAGCAAATTACAGATAAGGGCTATGATGATAGCTGTATCGTTGTTTACACCAACATGGATATGGTTAAATCAGTTACTCCTGTTGAAAAGGGTACAGTTGAACATTCCCAAAAAGTACAAACTGTTGAATTTAATTAGTTGCTTTCCCCCTCTCTTATATAGAACTTTTTATAGTGCTAATTAAAAAAAGATAGTTGAAAAGCTTAGCTTCTTAATGGAAGTTAAGCTTTTTTTTGGCAATTTTTGTTAAGATATAGGTAATATAGGAAGCGAGGGTTTAGCCGATGAAAAAATATCGTCCAAATACTAAGGCAATTATTGTAGGAATAATCTTTATGCTGGCAGGGATTGCTTGCTGGGTCATTAAGGCCTCATTTATACCCAATGGTGCCGTATTTTTATTTCCAGTAGGATTGCTATTAATTTGTATTGGCGGACTGACGATGACTATTACTGCTTTTGTTGCTATGCGTAAAAATGATCGGGCAATGAGTGCCTTTTTAAAGAAGCAAGAGCAAGAACGAAAAGAAGCAGAAAAAAAGTAAATATTGTCGAGTAATTTTTTAGAAAGATTTGGTGAAAAATGAATTTTAAAGAAGTTTTTCAAAATGAACATGTAACACGGAAATTTACCAACAGGAAAGTGCCTGAGAAAGCTATTGCTGAAATTGTTGAACAAGCACAACAATCTCCATCATTGCTTAACTCTCAGCCTTGGCGTGCATATGTCTTGATGGGGGATGCTTTAGCAGAGTTTAAAAAGGCCGCAATCGAAAATTCTGATAACAAGGTTAAGCCAAACGAAGATTTTGCTTCAATGCTTTCACTTGATTGGGATACTTTCCCAAGCAGCAATATGGCTACTATGGGTGCATCCCAAAGTTTCTTCTTTAGAAACAAGTTGAACTTGTTTACTGAAGCTAATAAGAACATGTTTAATGCACCAGCAATTATCTTTTTAACTATTCCAAGAAAATCACCAGCTTGGTCAGTTTTGACTTAGGGATTTTTGCACAAAGCATTATGTTGTTAGCTGTTAACCGCGGTTTAGGTATTATGCCAGCTCACTCAATGGTGTCATATCCTGATTTGGTAAGAAAATATGCTGGTATTCCAGAAGATGAATACGTAGGAATGGCCATTGCCGTAGGCTACATCGATAAAAACGCGGAAATCAATGATCCAGTCTTTATTCCTAAGCGTGTACCATTTAATAAAATTTATAAAGTAAGTAATTAGAAAGTATAAAAGCAAGCTCTGTAGAATGAACTTTTTTGGTCATAAATGGTAAAATATAGATTAGTTAATGTTTGTAAATAATTTGTAAAAAAGGTGAGAATGTTTTGAGTACAGCTCAAATAGTAACTAATTAGTTGCAACTGTATTAATTTTTGATAGTTGCTTCATTCTTTGTTGCTGCAGAATTTGCTTTAGTACAAACAAGACCAAGTCAGCTTGAAGATATGTTGGCTAAGGGTCAAGGCAATAAGAAAAAGCTGCAACGTGCACTTCATATGACGCACAACTTGAATGAATATTTGTCGACCACTCAGGTTGGTACTACTCTTGTTGGTGTAGTATTGGGTTGGTTCTCTGCAGATACGTTTGCAGTTATCTTGGAAGATTTATTCCATTTAACTCCAATGAGTGAGTCACTTATTAAGTCAGTAAGTGCCATTTTGGGTGTGATCTTGTTAACTTACTTGGAAGTTGTGTTAACAGAAGTCGTACCTAAGAATATTGCGATTGATAAGCCTGTGGGCATGATGATGATGATTGTAACGCCGCTACATATCTTCCACACAATCGTTTATCCATTTGTTTGGCTGCTTAATACTAGTTCTAACGGTATTTTGAAGTTGATGGGTTTTGCCCCAGCCGATGAAGAAAACGAAGTGTATTCTCAATCCGAAATCATCAAATTGTCACGTAACGCTGTGCATGGCGGCTCTCTTGATAAAGAAGACCTCACCTACATGGAAAGAGCCTTCGAGTTAAATGATAAGATCGCCAAGGATATCATGACAGACAGAACTAGATTGTCTGTTCTTGATTCCACTGATACGATTGCCTATGCTTTGAAGAAGTACCTAGAAGAAGGCTACAGCCGTTTTCCTGTTGTCCGCGACAATGATAAGGATGATGTTGTAGGTTACGTCTACGCTTACGATATCGTCCAACAAAGCCAAATTGATGCTAAGGTTCCCGTAACAAGAATCATCAGAACAATCATTACTGTGCCAGAATCAATGCCAATTCAAGATATCTTGCATTTAATGATTTCTAAGCACACGCCAGTCGTCTTGGTTGTTGATGAATACGGTGGTACCAGTGGTATCGTGACGGATAAGGATATTTATGAAGAACTCTTTGGTTCTGTTAAAGATGAAATTGATGATGTTTCTGATGACTACATCATCAAGGATAAGGAAGGTAATGTTCACGTTTCTGGTAAAACTACCTTGTATGACTTTGAACGTTACTTCCACACTGATTTGAAGGCCTTCCAAGATAGCGACATCATTACTATCGGTGGTTATATGATGGAACATTATCCTAACTTAAAGAAGGGCGAATCAGTTGAGCTTGAAGGCTACAAGTTCGTGCTTGACAGTATTGAGCAAGGATTCATGCGTTGGTTTATTGTGGAACCAATTAAGAAGAATAAGAAAGCCGATTCCGATCAATCCAAGACGGAAAAATAATGAATATTCAGTGAAAGCGTCGAATTTGACGCTTTTTTTGTATAAAGATGTTATAATTTCAATTATCAGAATAGTTAATTATATAGGATTGAAGGGTAGATTAAATGGTTAAAGGCGACAATATTAACGATATTATTGATCACAAGTTATTTTCTGAAGACGATATTCATGAAATGTGCGTGCGACTTGGCAAGCAATTAACTGAAGATTATGCTGGCAAGAAGCCATTAGTTGTCGGTGCACTTAAGGGTGCAATTTATTTCTTAACAGATTTAACCAGACAAATGGATGTTGCTCACCAATTAGATTTCTTAGATGTATCTAGTTATGGTGATGGCTTTGAATCAACTGGTAAGATCAAGGTTGTTACAGACCTTGCAGCTGATGTAAAAGATCGTGATGTATTAATTATTGAAGATATTGTTGATACTGGTCTTACTTTAAAGTTCATGAAGGATCTGATTAAGGGCCGTGGCGCTAAGAGTGTTAAGTGCTGTGCTATGCTTAATAAGGAAGCTCGTAGAAACGTCGACGTAGACGTTGATTACTACGGCTCAAAGGTTGGTAACGAATTCGTAGTTGGTTACGGCTTGGACTTCTTGAATATGTATCGTAATCTTCCTTACGTTGGTGTATTGAAACCTGAAGTTATCCAAAAATACGTTAACAAGTAATTTTAAAGAGCAAAAAAATATCTATCGCAAATTTTGCGATAGATTTTTTAATTGCGATTTTGTTTTGTTGTAGTAGTAAATTGGCAAACCTAGCAAAGTCAAACTAATACCAATAAGCGATAGGATGAACTGATTGATAATCGTGGAAACGACGATGAAGATACCACCTATAATTGAAATAAGTGGAATGATTGGATACCAAGGTACTTTAAATGGACGAGTAAGTTCTGGTTCACGCTTGCGCAAAATGATCACGGCAATTGAAAGCATGGTGTTGAAGAGCCACATAACGAAGACCAACATGTCGGTTAAGACTGAGAAGTTGCCTAGCAGAATCATGATGATGGCAATTGCATCGACGATTAAAGCACCAAAGACTGGCACACCGGTATGAATATTGGCCTTACCGATTTTTTCCAGAGAATGGCAATAAGTTGTCTTGAGCCAAAATGTAAGGTGTCCGCATCCCCGTGAGCATAAAGGCATTAACAGCCCCGTAAACCGAGATCAGAATTCCTACCGTTACCAATTTGCCGCCGAACTGACCAAACAATTTCATCGAGCTCAAAGGCCGCATTATTGTTGTTAACAAGTTCGTGGATTGGCAAGATCGTCAAGAAAGTATAGTTGATTAAAATATAAATCAATGTGATCGCAGACAGGCCAAAGATAATCGCTTTTGAAAGGTCACGTTCTGGATTTTTAACTTCGTTAGCTAAATTAGTAACGACGATCCAGCCTTCAAAAGCAAATAAAGCAGAAAGCAAACCTTGGCTGATTGCACCTGAGAATGATTTGCCGGCGCCAACTGTTAATGGCAAGAGCGGAGCAGCAATCTTATTTTGATTAAACATTCCCCAAATGATGATTAAAGCAATAGGGATGATCTTTAAAACAGTAATAACCGACTGCATTTTGCTTGAAAATTTAGTTCCAATTAGGTTGATGCCTAGTAAAAATAATACCAGTAAAATTGCGACTAGATTCGCATACTTGGCCTCAATGCCAAATAAGGAGACAAACTGTACGCCAAAGATTGAACTCAGCGCCCCGATTTGTGCAGGAAAGTAAACGATCATTTGCGCCCAGCCAAATAAGAAGCCCCAGACGCGGCCATAAGTATAATCTAAATACTTAATCGCACCATTAATTTTTAAACTCGCCGCAATTTCTGAAATGGTTAAGCCAGAAGCAATTGAAATAATCCCGGCTAGCACCCAAACAAAAATCGTCATGGAACTGCTGCCAGTTTGGGCCGTAATTACGCCGATCTTGAAGAAAACACCGGCTCCAATTACGGATCCAACTACAGTTGCCAATGCTTGACCAAAAGAAATTTGTCTTTTCACATACTTCACCTTCGTAAAATAAATATCTAAATTATTTTAGCACATCCATGTTACAAGTATTGGTGTGACGATTAGGTTCGGGTAAAATAATAGCAGGGGGAAAAGAAATGAAAAGATATCATCATAAATATACTTTGCCAGCAATTATAACTTTACTGTTATTAGCGATTGCATTTCTTTTAATTGGCTTTTTTAATTTTAAAAGACAAACCACTCTTCCGCCGAATTCTAACTCGAGTGCAATTGGGATTCAGCTTAACCAAGATGTTGACTATGTGGATTTGCATAAATTGCAGGCGAACGGTATTTCCTTCGTTTATTTAAAATCAACGCAAGGCAGATCATACTTTGATGAAAATTATCTATCCTATCGTGATCAGATTTTGGGAACCAAGCTTGCTTTTGGCAGTATGATTCTATATAGTAATGAATCGACGCCCTTGCAGCATTACCGCTACTTTTTTGAAAAAGTGGGCGATAACACGGGCAGCCTGCCAATCCTGCTTGAGCCGGCCGTAACTAGCCGCAGCAAGCGTTATTTAGAGTCGATGAGCCAGTTTGCCAGCATGCTTGAGCAGCGCAAAAAAGAGGTAATTGTTGACGTGGACTATAAGTATCATAAATACTTCACGCCACAAACAAAATTTATGTCAGTCGATAGAAAAACGCCGGATAAATTGAAGTATTCATTTTGGCGTTATACAACTAACGGACGCGTCAAGAACGTCAATGGTCTAGAAAAAGGCGTTACAATGTATGCGTATAACGGAACCGTTGGTCAATATAGACAGAAATATGGACAATTAACACAATAATGTATCAAGAAGAAACAAAACAAGTATTAATTAAGCAACATAAAGAAAAGCCGACTTTGATTCAAAAAGAAACTTATGATGCCATTAGAAATGGTGCTTCTTTAGTCGGTTTAGCTAAAACTGGAACGGGTAAGACTTTGGCCTATGCACTGCCTAGTTTGGAAAGAGCGCAAAAAGGCAACGCTAACAGTGTAGTCATTATCGCGCCAACAACTGAACTGGCCGTCCAGATTCGCCATGCCATCAATCCATTTGTGCACGCGTTAGGCTTAAAGGGTGCAAGTCTAGTTGGTGCCGGCAACCGTAAGCGCCAAGAAGACAACTTGAAGAAAAAACATCCAGAAGTAATTGTGGCGACGCCAGGAAGATTTTTTGATTTCTTTTCTAGTGGCCGAATTAAGCTTGGTCAGATTAAGACTTTAATTATTGACGAAGCTGATGATATCTTGGAATTTACCAAACTAGAATTATTGTCTTCATTAGGACAAAACTTGGGTCCCGACAGCCAAGTATTATTGTTTGGAGCTACTGATTCTGAAATCACTAGGGATGCAGAAGAAATCTTTAACCGTCATTTTCTTTTAGTCGATGTCAGAAATGAACAAAAATCTACAACCAAGCATTATTTCTTGCAAGTTGATAACCAACACAAGATTGAATTTTTACAAAGAATGACCAAGCTTGATCAATTCAAGGGGATTTTGTTCTTTGATTCAAACAAGACAATGATGCGTTTTGCCGGAATCTTTGGTCATACTAAGACTCGATTTGAACTATTATCAAACGAATTTGGTAAGCAAAAGCGTGAGCAAGCTTTGCAAGATTTAGCTACAGGTAAAACTAAATTGCTTTTGGCAACAGATTTGGCTGCACGTGGTTTGGATATTCCTGATCTTACGTATGTGATCAATTATGAAATTCCAAGTGAAACCAATACTTATTTGCACCGTGCCGGTCGTACTGGCCGTATGAATGCGGAAGGTTATGTCGTTACTTTAGGTGATGATCACGACTTCAGAGATTTAAAGAAGCTATTGGCAGATCAAATAAAATTGGAAAGAGTCTACTTTGCAGGCTACCATTTGACGACTACTAAGCCGAAGGATAAAAAGCAAAAAGACGAAGAAAAAGAAAAAGCAGCTAATGCTAACAAGGTAGTTAAGAATAAGAAAAAGAAGGGCAAAAAGAAGCGTAATAAGAATAAGGGGTATCACCCACATTATTTGAAGGTGAATAAATGAGTCGGTTAGTAAAGTGGCTAGAAGATTACGTGTTGCCGGTAGCTAACAGATTAGGCCAGGTAAGATGGTTAGTGGCATTGAGGGATGCCTTTATTTCTCTGATGCCAATTACAATTGCTGGCTCGCTGGCAGTCTTAATCAAAAGCTTAATCACGGCAGCTAAGGTTCATTTAGGCTGGAATACTTTTGCCTTTGCGATGCAGCCACTAGTTTCAATTAGCGATTTAGTTTGGCGTGGTACCTTTTCACTGTATGCCTGCTTCTTTGCACTCGCATTAGGTTATCAACTAGCTAAAAACTTTGAAGGCAATCGGCTGGCTGCGGCAATTGTTTCACTGTCATCTTTTTCATTGAGCATTGCCAACTATGCCAAGGTTAGATTTCATGGTGAAAGCGTCGTAATTAAAAGCGCCTTTGATATCAGTCAATTTTCAACGACAGGTTTGTTTACGGCGATCTTGTTTGGCTCACTGGGGTTTGCTATCTATTATGCCTGCTACAAGGCAAGGTTTATGTTGCATTTGTCCACCAATTTGCCTCATGCGGAACAGGCTGCCTTTGATTCGTTGATTCCAGCGATGGTGTCTATTTTTAGTATCGGTGGAATTAATTATCTGTTCCAAGTGGCAACGGGCAACTATTTTGGCGATTGGCTATTAACTACCATCCAAATGCCATTAGTAAAATGGGGTCAAGGCTTCGGTACCGTATTATTAGTTACCTTGATGGTTCAAGTCTTTTGGTTCTTTGGTATCAATGGCTTGGGTGTGTTATCACCAATTCTTGATTCTATTTGGCTGACAGCTTCAAAACGGCAACATCACGGCTGCGACTAGTGGAAAAGTGCCACCTTACGTTTGGGTAAGAGGCTCGTTTGACGTATTTGCCTGGTTTGGTGGTGCCGGTGGTACCCTGATGTTGATTGTCGCCATTTTGGTATTTTCAAAGCGAAGCGATTATCGTACGATTGCTAAAATTACGTTAGCACCAGGTATCTTTAACATTGGTGAGCCGATCTTGCTGGGACTGCCCGTAGTGCTTAATCCGGTTTACTTAATTCCATTTTTGGCTGACGCCGGTTGTAAACGTTGCTTTTTCATACTGGGTTAGTGTCATGGGCTTGGTCAATCCGGTACAAGTGGCGGTGCCAAGCATCATGCCGCCGATTATTGGACCGTTTTTTAGGCATGTAACTATGACTGGCGTGCAATCGTTTTGAGTATTATTGATATGTTAATTGCGTTTGCTATTTGGAGTCCATTCGTAATTGCGGCTGATAAGATCGCAGATACCAACAATCCTAAGACTTTCTTTACTACACAATTTTAATTTCAAGAAAACCCGGGATTTAAAATTGAAGTGCAACACTAAGTGTTAAACAAAAAGGCCATGAAGACCTAAACTTGAAGTGACGAAAAATCAAGAAAGGAAGATCTTCATGACCAATTCAAATTCTAGCATTTCTAAGCACTATCATCAATTAACCAGCGTACAACGTGGACAAATTCAAGCAATGCTGGATTCCGGCATAACTTCCCGTACTGTTATCGCTCAAGAAGTTGGCTGCCATAAGTCGACAATCAGTCGCGAAATCAAACGCGGAAGCGTCCTGCAAAGAGACAGCAGCTATTTATTGTATGAGCACTATTACGCTGATACTGCACAGATTTATTATGAGAAGCGTCGCAAAAACTGCTATCAGCGCAATCCATTGAAGCATTATGCTGTCTTTTTGAGAATGCTCTCTAGACGCTTTAAAGCTAAATTTGATGCCACCAGCATCGATGAGTTCGTTGGTGAATTCAAAAGGACCATGCCAGGCTACCCTTGTCCCAGCACACCAACCGTCTATCGCTATATTGATCAGGGCTTGCTGGACATAAGCAATATTGATCTGCCTATGAAGCTCAAAAGACGCAGGAACAAGCGTCATCACGGCCATGGCGGTCATGCTTTGCACAAGAAGAATCTTGGCAATTCCATTGAACAGCGTCCTAAAGAGATTGAAGACAGAAAAACGCCGCTGCACTGGGAAGGAGATCTGGTTAAAGGCGTCAGACGCAAGAATCAGCCTGCTTTAATGACTTTGACCGAAAGAACCACACGCTTTGAAGTAGTTATCAAGATTCCTGACTATCGGGCAAGCACATGCCAAAGGCTGCTTCAAAATGAGATTGACAGACATCCTGCCTGGTTTAAATCGATCACGTTTGACAATGGCTCTGAGTTTGCGGATATGACCAAGATCAAAGGCTGCCAGATCTACTTCGCCCACCCATATTCTCCGTGGGAAAGGGGCACCAATGAGAACTGCAATGGTCTTTTGCGTCAATTCTTCCCTAAGGGCAAGAGTATGAAAGACAAAACAAAGGCTTATGTTAAACAGGCAACCAATGCTATTAACCACAAACATCGCCGAATCCTCCAATATCAGACAGCAGAAGAACTCTTCAAGCAATACATTTCTTCATAGCCTAACTGTTGCACTTAATTTGACAATTCAGGTTTTAGTTTTTCTTATGAATATAGTCTATCTTTATGCCCTCTACAAATTTTTTATACATTCAATACCTAAAGAACTACAATAGTGATGTATAGAGGTACAGCCAAAGCACTCGCACTCTGAATAACAGAAAGGAAGATTTCATGAAATATCTATCAAGAAATCAAGCAGAACAATGGCTGAATCAACATACGCTTTATGGGCAAAGAAAAAATTATTCACTAACAAGTTTATGAAGAGATTGAAGAACTCCTATCGTTTGTTTCCCGACAAACACACCATCTTCGGGAAAAATACAGCTTGTTGGAACTAAAGGAATATGCTCATGATGTAAACCCTAGATAATTTGCTTAAGCAAAAAGGCACCACTTAAATGCGATGCCTCTTATTATACATATTTTTACTAAAATGACAGGTTGATACCTTTCATCAAATGATTCAAGATTATATTATATTTTAAGGAGAACTCATGAAAAAAGTAACAGACTTACCTGATAAAAATAAACGACCAAAGAATAAACCGCGAAAACAGATTAAAGTTAATAGTTTTGCAACGGCAATGTTGGCTAAGGCTGAACAAGATAAGTACAAAGGTCCACAAGCCGTTGATGAGAACGGTCATACAAAAGAAGATCCTAAAGAAAAATATGAAAATGATGCTGTTACGGAATTCTGGAATGCTCTCTTTCCTAAAATTGATTCTGAGATAGCGAAAAAGGATAAGCGTAGAACTAAAATTGATCCTTCTAAGGTGATTAATTTTAAGGATAAGAGGTAGTGCTAAACAATAAGAACTTATTTCTTGGCTCTAACTGAAATACTAAAGTCGTTCTCATTTATATCATAAAAATCAATCAATTCTTTTTAATACATGCATAATGGTAGCTGCTGGGCCACCCACCATCACATAGACTCCATCACGAACCTCAGCATAATGCCATTTTATTTTGTTATCGATGTCTTCTTTCCGACAAATAATTAGTTTGTTATTAGCATTAGGAGAATCAAAATTACCTTTCCAGTTTAACCCAACTAACTTAACTAGACGAGATGGATTATCTTGATCCAAAATATTAATCAGTTTAATAGTGATATCTTTGAATGTTTTTACAGAATAATTTGAACCTTCAAGTGTAAACGACACAGGTTTTCTATTAGTAGCTGCCCCAGGATCTGAAAGATAGATCTTATCCACATT
>ENA-OQBL01000316-OQBL01000316.1-human-gut-metagenome-genome-assembly--contig:-NODE-316-length-27002-cov-3.878623_pt1 | contig 27002 bp, 32 predicted proteins | sample MGYA00242747_ERZ504553 | MGnify/ENA primary metagenome ERZ504553 (study PRJEB26092, sample SAMD00036240) | human gut metagenome | host: Homo sapiens | study: EMG produced TPA metagenomics assembly of...
GAAAAAAAAGCGGATAATTCTCCTCTTACTATTGCCGACCGTAAAGCTCATTGAAACTATCTGCCGCTTTTTTTGGCTGATACACCTTTCCCTCTGCTAAGCGAGGAAGGTAAACATTTGCCTTTTTTCAGAGCGTAGAAATTGGGAAACCTTATGGATTGTAGACCCTTTGGACGGTACGAAGGAGTTCATCAAGAGGAACGGTGAGTTTACGGTGAATATAGCTTTGGTGCATCACTCGGTACCGGTAATGGGAGTTATTTATGTGCCGGTAAAAAAGGAGCTCTATTTTGGAGTGCATGATTCGGGTGCTTATAAGCTATCCGGTATTACTGCGCGTAATGGAATGTCCTGGGATGAATTGATTGCGAAAGCTGTCCGGCTGCCGGAAACAGGTATGCACGAACGATTTGTCATTGTGGCTTCCCGTTCGCATCTGACGCCCGAGACAGAAGATTATATCGAGAAGATGAAATGCAGCCATGCGGAAGTTGAGCTTATATCAAGTGGAAGTTCCATCAAGATTTGTCTGGTAGCTGAAGGTAAGGCTGATGTATATCCTCGTTTTGCCCCTACGATGGAATGGGATACGGCGGCTGGGCATGCTATTGCACGTGCTGCCGGAATGGAAATTTATCAGGTGGGGAAGGAAGAACCTTTGCAATATAATAAGGAGGATTTGCTGAATCCGTGGTTTATCGTAGAGCCCAAGCATACTGAAATAAAATAACGACTGTATGACATTTGAGATATTGTTTGTACTATTGGCATTGTTGGGTATGGTGATTGCCTTGGTTCTGGATAAAATGCGTCCGGGCATGGTGCTCTTTTCTGTCGTAGTATTGTTCTTGTGTGCAGGCATCCTTACTCCTAAGGAGATGTTGGAAGGGTTCAGTAATAAGGGGATGATGACTGTTGCCATGCTGTTTCTTGTCAGTGAAGGCATCAGGCAGTCGGGTGCTTTGGGGCAAATAATCAAGAAGCTGCTTCCGCAGGGTAAGACTACAGTCTTTAAAGCGCAGTTCCGCATGTTGCCCACCATTGCCTTCATTTCAGCTTTTCTAAACAATACTCCGGTGGTTGTTATCTTTGCTCCCATTATCAAGCGTTGGGCTGAATCGGTAAAATTGCCTGCTACCAAGTTTCTTATACCTCTTTCATACGTTACAATACTTGGTGGTATCTGTACATTAATAGGCACATCAACCAATCTGGTGGTGCATGGCATGATATTGGAAGCCGGATATGAAGGTTTCACTATGTTCGAGTTGGGCAAAGTAGGAATTTTCGTCGCGATTGCGGGTATCCTTTATCTGTTCGCTTTCTCCTCAAGGCTTTTGCCGGATGTTCGTACGGATGCGGTAAAGCTGGATGAGGAGCCGGAGGAGCATGGAGATTTGCATCGGGTGGAGGCTGTACTCGGCGCCCGTTTTCCCGGTATCAACAAGAAACTTGGTGATTTTAACTTCAAGCGGCATTATGGGGCCGAAGTGAAGGAGATTAAGCGTAGCGGTCAGAGCATTGACCGGAAATCTGGAAAATGAATATCTCCGCGAAGGAGACACGCTGGTGGTGATGGCTGATGACTCTTTTATAAAGACCTGGGGGGAATCTTCGGTGTTCGTGTTGCTGGCCAATGGCAAGGATACGGAGCCGGTGCCCGGAAAGGGAAAGCGCTGGTTTGCCTTGGCTTTGCTGATATTGATGATAGTGGGGGCAACGGTCGGTGAACTTCCGGCTGTCAAGGAAGCTTTCCCGGAAATCAAGCTGGATATGTTTTTCTTCGTTTCCATTACTACTATCATTATGGCCTGGACAAAGATATTCCCGGCCCGCAAGTATACCAAATATATATCTTGGGATATTCTGATAACGATTGCTTGTGCTTTTGCTATCAGCAAGGCGATGGTGAATTCCGGAGTGGCAGACGCTGTGGCGCATTTCATTATAGGGATGAGCCATCATTATGGCCCCCACGTGTTACTGGCTGCTATGTTTATCATAACGAACCTGTTTACGGAACTGATTACGAATAATGCGGCTGCGGCACTCGCTTTTCCATTGGCACTTTCCATCTCTTCACAGATGGGAGTCAGCCCGATGCCTTTCTTCGTTGTAATTTGTATGGCGGCTTCCGCCAGTTTCTCTACTCCTATAGGGTATCAGACTAATTTGATTGTACAAGGTATCGGTAACTATAAGTTCACGGATTTTGTACGCATCGGGTTACCTTTGAATATCATTACTTTCCTGATATCCATTTTCTTGATTCCTTTAATTTGGCCATTTTAAAAAAGAAGAAATAATAACATATGGAAGAAAACAACCACATATATCCGATATTCGACAGAATGCTGATGCGGAAGGACAAAGAAGACTTGTTGAAGCAGCACGGCGTGATGATTTGGTTTACCGGCTTGAGCGGCTCCGGCAAAAGTACGATAGCCATTGCCTTGGAGCGCGAACTTCATAAAAGGGGATTGCTTTGCCGTATCCTGGATGGTGACAACATCCGCAGTGGCATCAACAGTAACCTCGGCTTTACGGAGGCCGACCGTGTGGAGAATATCCGGCGTATAGCCGAAGTTTCCAAACTCTTTCTTGATACGGGGGTTATAACAATCGCGGCTTTTATCAGTCCTAATAACGATATTCGTGAAATGGCAGCTGATATTATCGGACAAGACGATTTTCTGGAAGTTTATGTCAGCACCCCGCTTGAAGAGTGTGAGCGCCGTGACGTGAAGGGGCTTTATGCCAAGGCACGTAAGGGAGAAATTAAAAATTTTACGGGCATTTCCGCTCCTTTTGAGGAACCGGCTCATCCGGCTCTGACGTTGGACACCTCTGTTCTCAGCCTGGAAGAATCGGTCAATAAATTGTTGGAACTCATTTTACCAAGAATTCAGAAGAAATAAGATATAATGAAAGAAGAATATAAATTGAGCCATTTGAAGGAACTCGAAGCAGAGTCCATTCATATTATCCGTGAAGTGGCAGCGGAGTTTGAGAATCCGGTGATGCTGTATAGTATCGGCAAGGATTCTTCGGTTATGGTGCGCTTGGCCGAAAAGGCGTTTGCTCCCGGCAAAGTGCCGTTCCCGTTGATGCACATCGATTCCAAGTGGAAGTTTAAGGAGATGATACAGTTCCGTGACGAGTATGCCAAGAAGTATGGTTGGAACCTGATAGTGGAAAGCAATATGGAAGCTTTCAATGCAGGTGTCGGACCTTTTACGCATGGCAGCAAGGTGCATACGGACCTGATGAAAACGCAGGCTTTGCTCCACGCATTGGATAAGTATAAGTTTGATGCGGCATTCGGTGGCGCTCGCCGCGACGAGGAGAAGTCACGCGCCAAAGAGCGTATTTTCTCCTTCCGTGACAAGTTCCATCAATGGGACCCCAAAAACCAGCGTCCCGAATTGTGGGATATTTATAATGCCCGGGTACATAAAGGAGAGAGTATCCGAGTATTTCCGTTAAGTAATTGGACGGAGCTGGACATCTGGCAATATATACGTTTGGAAAATATTCCTATTGTGCCGTTGTATTTTGCCAAGGAACGTCCTTGTGTGGAGATTGACGGAAATCTGATAATGGCGGATGACGACCGCTTGCCTGAACAGTACCGCGACCAGATAAAGATGCGTATGGTGCGTTTCCGTACGCTGGGTTGCTGGCCGTTGACCGGTGCTGTGGAAAGCGATGCCGATACCATCGAGAAGATTGTCGAGGAAATGATGACCACCACCAAGAGTGAACGGACGACCCGTGTCATTGACTTCGACCAAGACGCAAGCATGGAGCAGAAGAAGCGCGAGGGATACTTCTAAAGGAATTAAAATTAAGAATTAAAAATTAAATCATTAAGGATGAACGATTCTACACTTGATATAAAGGCTTTTCTTGATAAGGATGAGCAGAAAGACTTATTGCGCTTACTGACTGCCGGTTCTGTGGATGACGGAAAATCCACATTGATAGGCCGTCTGTTGTTCGACAGCAAGAAACTATATGAGGATCAGCTGGACGCACTGGAACGCGACAGCAAGCGCATGGGAAATGCCGGCGACCACATTGACTACGCCCTTTTGCTGGACGGCTTGAAGGCAGAGCGCGAACAAGGCATCACCATCGACGTGGCATACCGCTACTTCTCGACCAACAACCGTAAGTTTATCATTGCCGACACTCCGGGACACGAGCAGTACACACGCAACATGATTACCGGAGGCTCTACGGCTAACCTGGCAATTATTCTGGTGGATGCACGTATGGGTGTCATTACGCAGACGCGCCGGCATACTTTCCTGGTGTCGTTGCTTGGCATCAAGCATGTGGTGCTTGCTGTCAATAAGATGGATCTGGTGGATTTCTCCGAAGAACGTTTTAATGAGATAGTCGATGAATATCGGAAGTTTATAGCTCCATTGGGTATTCCTGACGTAAACTGCATTCCGCTGTCAGCTTTGGACGGGGACAATGTAGTGGAGAAATCGGAACGTACTCCTTGGTATGAGGGTATTTCACTTCTTGACTTCCTGGAGACGGTACATATTGACAACGATCATAATTTGAAGGATTTTCGTTTCCCGGTTCAATACGTCTTGCGCCCCAATCTTGATTTCCGTGGTTTTTGCGGCAAGGTGGCTTCGGGTATTGTTCGTAAGGGAGATGAAGTGATGGCATTGCCTTCCGGTAAGAAGTCGCATATCAAGAGTATAGTTACATACGATGGAGAGTTGGATTACGCCTTTCCGCCCCAGTCCGTCACCTTGACTTTGGAGGACGAAATAGATGTGTCGAGAGGGGAAATGCTGGTACATCCGGATAACCTGCCCGTCATGGACCGCAATTTTGAAACGATGCTGGTTTGGATGGATGAAGAGCCGATGGATATCAACAAATCATTCTTCATCAAACAGACCACCAATATAAGCCGTACCCGCATCGACAGCATCAAGTATAAAGTGGATGTCAATACGATGGAGCATCTTTCCATTGACAACGGAAAGTTGAGCAAGGAAACATTGCCGATGCAGCTCAATCAGATTGCGCGCGTGGTGCTGACCACTGCCAAAGAGCTTTTCTTTGACCCTTATCGGCAGAATAAGGCTACCGGTTCGTTCATCCTGATAGACCCGATAACCAACAATACCAGTGCTGTAGGTATGATTATCGATAGGGTGGAGGATAAGGAGATGCACTTGTCCGAAGACCTGCCTATACTGAATTTGCCTAAGCTGGGTATAGCTCCCGAACATTACGAAGCCATAGAAAAGGCTGTGAAGGAGTTGGAGCGCCAAGGCATTGCAGTGGTTGTGGAAAAAGAATGAACAGCTTTTTGATAGAGTGGGAGAGAAACTGTAATATATTAATATATAGACTATAATGGGACTATTAGAATTCAACAAGCTTCCTATAAACACATTGGTAGGCGCAGATTGGAAAACATTCAAGGATATAACGGGCGGTCGTGACATCGGTGCTGCCTACAAAGGCAAGTATCGGCTGACAAAAGCTGTCTGCCGCCTGCTGTCCACTTTGGCTCCTCTGCAGGACAGACGTTATGAAAAGCTCCTGGCAGATAAGCCCCTGGAGCATGATCCGGTATTCATTTTGGGACATTGGCGTAGCGGGACTACGTTTGTGCATAATGTTTTCTCCTGCGACAAGCATTTCGGTTACAACACGACATACCAGACTGTATTTCCGCATCTCATGATGTGGGGGCAGCCTTTCTTTAAGAAGAACATGAGCTGGCTGATGCCGGACAAACGCCCCACGGACAATATGGAGCTTGCCGTTGACCTTCCGCAAGAAGAGGAGTTTGCTTTGGCAAATATGATGCCCTACACCTATTATAATTTCTGGTTCCTGCCCGAATATCAGCAAGAGTATGCCGATAAATATCTGCTGTTTGATGATATTACAGAGAAAGAACTGAAAGTGTTTGAGGAGACTTTCGTCAAATTGATAAAAATCTCTCTTTGGAATACGAAGGGAACTCAGTTTCTTAGTAAGAATCCGCCTCATACGGGACGTGTGAAAGAGCTTGTCAAGATGTTCCCCAATGCTAAGTTTATCTATCTGATGCGTAATCCTTATACTGTTTTCGAAAGCACACGTAGTTTCTTTACTAACACCATTCAGCCGTTGAAGTTGCAGGATATCAGTAATGAGGAGCTTGAGAAGAATATTTTGTCCATTTATGCCAAACTGTATCATAAGTACGAAGCGGACAAGACATGCATTCCTAAAGGAAACTTGATAGAGGTGAAGTTTGAAGACTTCGAAGCGGATGCAATGGGAATGACTGAACATATCTACAAGGCTTTGTCCATTCCGGGCTTTGCAGAGGCACGTGCCGATATTGAAAAGTATGTAGGCGGAAAGAAAGGATATAAGAAGAATAAATACAAGTATGATGAGCGTACAGTGCAGTTGGTTCAGGATAACTGGAATTTTGCGCTGGAACAGTGGAAGTACGATTTATAATGATTGTCAATTATTAATGAGAGAAATGATTCAAAAGAAAGTTCGTATATTGGGAGTGCTGTCTGCCATGCTCTGTTGCGGAGCAGTTTCTGCACAGCAGCACGAGGTAGAGATGATTCCTTTCGGAAATATGGATCAATGGATTGACCGCCAAATCAAAGAATCCGGTATTATTGGCGGTGCCACGAAGAATGTATATGCCATCGGGCCTACTGCTACTGTCACCGAGACCAAGGCATACAAGAATATGGGAGGTTCGCCCTGGGCGACATCCAATGTGATGGCCCGGGTAGCCGGTATCACGAAAACCAATACTTCTGGTTTTCCCGGAAAAGCGAGGAGATGGTTTCTGTGCCCGTATGGACACCCGTATGGAGAGTGTGAAGGTTTTTGGAATAGTGGATATCACGGTGCTGGCTGCCGGCTCCATGTTTCTGGGTGAGGTGCACGAACCTATCAAAGGGACCAAGAATCCGCAGAAAATGCTGAATTCCGGCATACCGTTTACAAAGAAACCTATCGCCATACAGTTTGATTATAAAGTAAAGATGTCCGACCGCGAGAAGCGTATCCGTGCAACGGGCTTTAGCCGTATCACAGATGTTGAGGGAAAGGACTTCCCGGAAGTGAATCTGTTTCTGCAAAAGCGTTGGGAAGATGAGAAGGGGAATATCTATGCCAAGCGTGTAGGAACGATGGTCGTACGATATTATACTACTACCGATTGGCATAATAATGCCACTTATTCCATCATGTACGGTGATATCACCGGTGACCCTGCATACAAGGCCCACATGATGCGTCTTCAGGTTGAAGAACGCTATGCAGTTAACAGTAAAGGAGAGAGTGTGCCTATTAAGGAGGTTGCCTGGGGGACGAAGGACGATGTGCCCACTCATTTGCTGTTGCAATTCACCTCTAGTCATGGTGGTGCTTATATAGGTTCTCCTGGCAATTCGCTATGGATTGACAATGTAAAATTGGTCTATTAGAATAAAAGCAGTTAAAGTTGATGTTATACTTTAGCTGCATTTTTTTATGGAGTCAACGAGACTTTGACTTACTTCTTATTTCAAATGAATTTTGTATGTCAGCCCTCCCGTGAAATATTTCATCCTCTGCATTTCGACCTGCACATGCAGATGCTTGAACAGCAGATAAGTGGCTCCCAAAGCAAAGTCCTTGGAGTCGTACTCCGCTATCACCCTCAACTGCGGATGGAAGGAGGGATTGTAGGTGACACCCAGTGCAAAGCCATTCAGTTTGTACTCCTTGCGGTTGTTGTAAAGGTAGGAAAGATGGACACCGATCTCCTCCTTACCCACAACGGGTATATGCTTGGAGGCGGCAATATAGAAACGGCTGTAATAGCCGTTACCTTCCGTGGTGCCTACCTGGCCACCACCGGAGGAAGTGAACGGGTCGGACGTCCCCAGCACGACAGCCGGCATGTATTTCCAGAACTGCCCCTCCTTCAACACACGCAGACGGGCGGAAAAGTAGCGGTCCTGGTTCGTGAACCCGCTATACCCGTATGGCTTCAATCCCAACGCCTCCGCCTTGAAGAGCGTACACGTGTAGGCCACTTCCAGAAAGGGGAAGATGGTGACGTTCAGGAAATAGTTGTAGGTATGATAGTACCAGGTGGGCGGTGTGAGCTCCTTGTTCAGGAAGTTGCCGCCGACCATGAAAGTCTTGTCGCGCTGCATCTCCGCAGAGGGCGCATGCAACAGCCCGGTTGTACCATACGTCAACTGGGAAAAGGCCGAAAGGGAAAGGCTGCAAAACAGAACGATAAAGAATAGCTTAAACTTCATCATCACATATAAATTCAGTCGCTGATAAAAAATGGGTTGCTTTATAACGTGCATCGGACATAGTACCAAAAAAAAGGCGTCTGAGTCCCAGACGCCTTCATTTTTAGAGTCTATTTGTCACTTGGAGTGTATTATTCCAGGATAACTACGCGGTTCAGGAAGTTCTTGCCGAACATGTTTTCAGTACCACCGAATCCTACGAGTTCAAGCTGGTCCTTGTCAACACCCTGAGCAATCAAAGCGTCGTAAACAACCTGGGCACGCTTTTCGGACAGCTTCTGGTTCCAAGAAGCGCTACCGGTAGCCTTGTCTGCATAACCTGCAACTTTGTACTTCTTGTCCGGATTAGCCTTCAGAATCTTGGCAGCCAGTTCGATGTTAACCTTGCCATAGTCGTCCAGACGGGCGCTGCCAATCTTGAAGAAGATGGCACGCGGACCGGCAACTTCAACTTCCTTGGTCACTTCCTTAACTTCAGGTTTAGCGTTGGCCAGTGCATTCTTGCAGTTAGCCAGGTCAGCCTGAGCCTGAGCCAGTTCACTTCTATATCTGTTGATTTCCGCATTGACTGCGTCTTCGTCAATCTTAGAAACCGGAATAAACTTCTTACCGCCGAAGATGTAGCTAACACCTGCGGTCAGCATACCTGTACCTTCAGCCTTGCGATGGCTGCTGATATTACCGAAAATGGACGGAGCGATGGCACCGCGAGCTTCTACGTCAATGGCCCACTTGGTGTTGATATTGAACTTCAAGCCCAAACCGGCAGAAGCGCCGATACGTGCACGCATTTCTGCTTCACCGGCAGGAGCCATAGACTGCGAAGTACCATCAGCACTAATTGTAACATCCACATTTTGAGATTTTGCTACAGAAATTTGAGGTCCCAAGAAACCGTAAACTTCGAAGAAACGGTTAGGATTAGCACCGGCAAACAATGTAGAAAGATTGATCATTGCATCAATGTTACCACCTACATAAGTCTTGTTGTGTTCCCAGTATGCATCATCCAAACACAAATGCTGAGTAATACCGTTTACCTGAGCACGTACCCCCCAAGTCGGAGTAATCAGCTTACCAACTGACACGCTGAAATGCGGAGCAATCTTATTGAAACCGTCATTGTTGATGGCGTGGATACCACCACCTACACTGACAAAAATATTATCGCTCCATTTCGGAGTGTAGTAGTTCGTTTTTTCCTGTGCATTCAGATTTGCTGCACAAGCGCCTGCCAATAGTAAGGAGGCTATCATTAATTTACTTTTCATTTTCTCTTGAGTTTAAAGATTGATAACTACAACTGAAAATCAATTAGTCAGCAATTATAATACCACCACCTGCGTTGCCATCATCACCATGACCATGTCCATGACCATGAGATTGAGGAGCATGATTATGACCCGGAATCGGCTGATCAACTTTAATATCCAAATCTGTTTTTGTATAGTTATTTACTACAGCAATACCAAGAGTGACATCGCCAGCTTTTGTTGTAGCATCAGTCTTCTTAATAATCTTATACTCAGTATTTACAACAGTATAGACAGCCTTTGCTTCTGTTTGAGAATGAGCATAAACTTTAACATTTTCTTTTACAGCAGGTTCTTCTTTATATGTATCCTTGAGAGTTGCAAAGAATTGATTAACAAGCATCTTATCTTCAAAATCCGTTGCATCATTCTTAGTAGACACTACCTTATTCCCCGTTTTTTTAGTGTAACGTATGGTAGTGGTAAGCCAATAATCACTAGGATTGGCAACAGCGTTCTTGCCATCTACAGATTCCTTTTTATCAGTAGTAGATTCTTCAACTTCGATTTTTGTTTCTGCTGTTTCCTTCTGAAGAATGATAGTCGGAGTCAAAGAAGCAAACTGACCAGCTTGCAATTCCGGAACATCAACTTTGACTTCTACACTCATATCCTTATAAGAAGCAGTAACCGTAGCTTTGGTTGCTGCCAAAGTTGGATTACCAGTAAACGTAGCTGACGGACTGATAGTGACCGTAGCAGCAGTAGTTACATCAGTTGTAACGCCATTCTCTACGGCAAGTACAATCGGACTGATAGTAGCTTGCGCATTGATAGGCTCAATATTTACATTGAACTCTTCATTTTTCACAAGAAGTGAAAGTTGTAGCTAAAGCTACTACGGCTAACGCAAATACTGCACTTATGCCGTTTAAGAATTTAATCCTTTTTCATCTCAATTAATTAATTGAAAAATTTAACAATTCTGACTTAATAAAATATGGGGTTAAAACTAATTTTCTTCCATTATATTATCACTTGCCTCTGCTTTGTATTGCTTATAATAAGTCCTTTCATTACCCGCATTATATACAACGCCCCATATTTGGCAGAGGTGTTTACACGCGGTATATACCCTCTTCTCTTATACTTATAAGGAGGCAATGCCACCTGAAACCGGAATCCTCCATTCGCTTTGGCATGCTCTGCTTTCATAGCATAAAAGCCTATCGAACAATAACGAAAATGACGAGCCATTTTCAAATCTGACCCCCTTTTCCTTCATTAGATATTGTTCAGCTTTCAGTGTGAACTGAGTATTGAACCGCGGCCAATAAAAGCTCCCCCCCCAAAGACCAAGTGGCAACCCATGTAGAAGGATCATAATGCAATTTAAATCCGTCCCAATATCCAGTTCCAGTATATCCTATTCGAGCCAGCAAAGAAAATCTCTCATCATTAAAAGGCCTAAATAAATCTACATCAAATCCATACTGATCCGCATTAAAATACCCGACAGTAGCTTTACCAAACACATTATACGGCAACCTGAAACGTTGTGAAAGAGTCAAATTTCCCGGATGAACCTTACCTTCATATTTTCCATATCCATCATTATAAACCGGTATTTTCAACTGTGCCGTTAATTTCATACCTTTCCATAACGAAACTTCTATCGCAGGACTCAAATCAAACAAGACCTGGTAAATCTGTGTAATCACCAGATTCTTGAAAGCTAATTGAGGATATACCAATACATCAATCTTGAACAAAGAACTATTTTTCAACTTTATTTTTCGTGCATTTTTCCAAGTATCACCCAATTCATAGCTTACATTCCAGTCATCACGTTCTGCTTGGAGCACCGAATCTCCCTTTATGGGATGATAATAAAGAGAAATCTGGGGTACATTATTATCCAGAACTATTATGCGGCATGACTTTTCTTCCGGTACACCTGCTAATAAATGGGCTTTCTATCTAAAACACAGACAATCCTTGGCTTCTCTCTCTTTGTTTGTCTGCTGTTGCATAGGGGATTAATGACGCCTAACGGCCATGAACAACTCTGCTAATGGTCGTCAAGCGATTGCTTTATGGCCGTAAGCAGGGTTGTTCATGACTGTTAGGCGTCACTAACCCCAAGACTTTTCGGATGAAGTACGTAGCCTACATCTATTGTGGATAGGGCGCAAATGTATTGTACAACAACTTAAAGGACATTAGACGGCATTATTCATAGCCATGAGTTAGAAATCATCCGCTTGAATGGCTCACTCTACCGGTACCTTTCATAGTCCCTGCGGAATGATGCGTCCTACCGCCCAACTCGATATCCACCGATTTCGTAGAAGAGCAAGCTCGAAAATGCAGGAAAAACGAACTGATTGATTTATGTAGCTCTTACGTAATATTATGCTAGTAAACAGGTGGTTACTGCAAAACCTCGGCGTTTCAGGCAGGTGGAAGCAAAATTTGCTTCCACCTTTTCGGCTTGCTTCCACCGCAGGGCAAATGCCGATGGATAGGGGGATGCAGGAGGTGGGTGGAAGTGTGGAAGCAAAGTGATGGAAAATAAATTTCCAGAGAAAGTTTCCGCCGCCATAGCAATAGCCACACTCTTGATAGTTTAATTGTTACTGGCTTATTATTATATTTGTTCTTTCAGTAACGCTGTGCCCTATACTGTAAATATTTGATAGTTAATAAGGTATTATAAAAAAAGGACAAGAGTGATAGAACATGAAAGCAATTTGTAGGATTGATTTTTGTTACTGCTTTGTTACTACTAATAATAAACTGTATGTTTTATTTAAAGAATATGAAAAAGCAATTGAATTTAAAAGAGCCAATAAAGGTGAGAACAAAAAAAGTTGGTTAATGGATGCCAATCCATATATCTGGATATTTATATGAATGGAAGGCGGCAATACGAATTCTTAAAGTTGTATATTATCCCTGAACATAATCAAGCTGATAAAAAAAGAAATGTCGAGACGCTAAATTTGGCAAATGCGATAAAGGCTCAGAAGATTTTGGAAATATATAATCAAACTTACGGATTTAATCATAACAGATTGTCCAATATGAAGCTGACTGGCTATATGAAATTAATAGCAGAACAAGTGTGAACAATAGAGTACGGAAAGTGCCATACATGCCGTTGTATGCCATTTGGAAAGATATACTCCGAATGGAATATTGCTAAGAAAGGTGGACAAGACTTATTTGTTGGGTTTTATAGATTACTTGAAGAAAACAAAACAAGAACATTGTAAGAAGGAAAAGACATTGCATGTTAACACCCAATTCTATTATTTGAAAACGCTGCGCTACTGCTTGAATAGGGCCGTCTCTGAAGATTATATAACTGTTAATCCGATGAATAAGATAAAGAACGAGGACAAACCAAACGTAATCGAACAGAAAGGGATTATCTTACTATAAAGGAATTGACCAGATTGGTTCATACTCCTTTTTATAATACCTTATTAAGGAAAGCATTTTATTCAGCTGTTTTGTGGGTTGAGGCATTGTGATATTATTGCATTGAGATGGGAAGATATACGCTATGATGAAAATGGCAATGCACTATTGAGTATTATTCAGAAGAAGACGAAAGAAGCCATATCGCTTCCACTCTGTTCGGAAGCCATAAAACATCTGCCAGACAGAGGAAATGCACCAGAAACGGAAAAGGTGTTTGCCGGATTGGTCTCACTGGGGAGAAGTAATGTAATTTTACACAAATGGGTTGAACAAGCTGGGATATCAAAGCATGTAACATTTCATACAGCCAGACATATTAATTCTTCTTACCCATTGAAAATAAGAAACTTACAAAGGTTGTTAGCTTAACAGGTAACGATTTGGAAACCAGCGAACTTCTCTATTCTGCAATGTTTTGCATTAATCAAAAGAACACTTTTCTCATTTGCAAAAGTAGTGATTTTTTTTCTTCATTGCCAAAGTTATTTCTCTGAAAAAAGAAAAAATCTAACATCTTATCATTATTGTACATTTGTTGCACATCTTGCTGATGAAAATCAGTAGCACTGTTCTGCTTTTAATTCCATACCGTTTCCACATTATATTTGAGCCTGCCCGTTTGCGAATAGCCTGTCAGCAGATTTGCAGGCCAGCGTGTGTATGTCCGCACGCATTTGTATTCACGAGAACCCACACACAGGCAGGCTTGCAGACATTTATACGAATATAACCACCTCTCTTAATCCCTCTTATACCTCATTCCCATTCTTCTTTTGGGCAGTTTGGGCATCGGGAAACGATGCATTGGAAACTGAAATAATAGCACTTTCCTCAATCCATTTGCTGACGGATTTTTTGTGCTCACATAAGCACAGCAAGGTATGTTTTGAGTAACTCAAAACCTTCGTGGTTACTCCCCGAAAGCCTTGCTGTGCTAGTTGCTTCTCCAAAGTCGAGCAACCTATATATTGAAAAAGAGGATATAGGTTTATATCCCACATCCTCTTTACCTGTTTTCTTGAAAGGCAATTTATCCCCTCTTGGTTAGTAAGTGCCATAATTCCCTTACCCAAAGAACCAGTGAAGAAAGAACCACTATTATCACCCAGTCTATAAGTTTCATTGGAGTACAGTTAAAGAAATCATAAAGAACTTCAACTATCACAATCTGTCCGATGAAAATAATAGCAACAATAGTAAAGAATTCTTTACTCATCTTGAGTTGGAAAAAACCTTTTTCTTGTTTCAAATGAACGAGTATTGAACATATACCAAAGGTGCGTCCACACAAAAATTGAAAACAATAGAGTCTGTTCGTATGGTGACAATCCATTGGCTTCACCGAGCTTGCAATGCAACAGGTCTGTCATTTGCGTGATTTCAGTATGCTGGAATATATAAAGGAAAACAACAAGCAGCAAGAAGAAAAATCCGCCAACACCGAGAATGTCTTTCATCATAGGTTTTGTAAGGATGAAGGCTTTACGGTCACGAGGTTTGTCTTTCATTACAGTTTGTGAAGGTGGTAATGAGGCAAGAGCCATAGCACCGAATGTATCCATTATCAAGTTCACCCACAGCATTTGCGTCACGGTCAACGGAGATTCCGTTCCCATGAACGCACCCACCAACACGATAAAACATGCAGCCACATTGACCGTAAGTTGGAACAATAAGAAACGCTGAATGTTTTGATAAAGCGAACGTCCCCACATTACTGCACGACAAATACTGCTGAATGAGTTATCTATAATGGTAATGTCCGAGGCTTCTTTGGCTACGGAAGTGCCGTCTCCCATTGACAAGCCCACATGAGCCGCTTTGAGTGCAGGAGCATCATTCGTACCGTCGCCTGTCACTGCGACCACTTGATTGTTTCTTTGCAGAGATTCAACCAAACGTTTCTTATCCATTGGACGGGCACGAGCTATAATCTTCAATCCAAGCACTTTCTTATCAAGTTCGTCATCTGAAAGTTTCTCAAACTCCGCTCCTGTTATTATTGCACTGTCACTATCTTTTTTTAGTCCAGAGTCCGATTTGTCGTCCTATTTCTTTGGCAGTTCCGGGAGTATCTCCTGTTACAATTTTCACATTAATGCCTGCAGCCATACACTTTTGCACGGCTGCTGGAACATCTTTACGGACAGGGTCGGCAATGGCAACAATCCCCATGAAAATAAGTTTTTCAGCAACCACTTTACCATCTGCGATAGCCATATCGCTGTCATTCAATACTTGATATGCAAAACCTAAAGTACGCATTGCGCGATTTTGATAATCCGTCAGTTGTTTGTCAATATCGGCAATATTCACGTTCTTGTCGATTTGCTTGCAGAGGGAACGGATTATTTCGGGAGCACCTTTGACATAGAGAATTTTCTTCCCTCCCAGTTGGGCGGACTCAACAACTGTAGCCATATATTTCCTTTCTGTAGAAAAAGGCAATTCTTCTACTACATTGGCATCTTCTTTCAGATTACGGTAATCAATGCCATTATTTCTAAGCCATAAAAGCAATGCCCCTTCTGTGGGATTACCCAATACCACAGGCTTGTCAGGATTGCTTAAATCCAATGATGCCGTAGAATTAAACGCAATGCCTTCTTTTATTAAACGGCTCGTTTCGTCTGTGCCCAATGCCTGATTAGGTAAACCGTAGAATTGGGTTTCCTCAACGCTCATCTGATTTTGGGTTAGTGTCCCAGTTTTATCCGTGCAAATTACAGTCGTGGCACCCATCGTTTCACATGCGTGCATCTTGCGTACAAGATTGTTTGTTTTTTAACATCCTACGCATACTATATGCAAGGCTCAAGGTTACAGCCATAGGCAATCCTTCGGGTACGGCGACAACAATTAAAGTGACAGCTATCATTAATGTTTGGAGTACATATGCCGTAATATGTGCCCATTCCATTGAGTTGTCTCCCAAAAAGTAAATCAGTAAACGCCCTATGACTACTAATGCCGCAAATCCATAGCTTAATTTTGTTATCAGGTCACTTAACCCATCCAATTGTTCATTGAGTGGTGTCTTTACACTGTCATCAATTTGCGCGGCTACGAAAACTTTGCCGTTTTCTGTTTTATCCCCGACTGCAGTCACACAGAATATACCATGCCCCTCCATCACCTTAGTTCCTTTAAGAACGTGATTGGTAGGATATGTCGCTTCTGGGTCAAAATCCTTTTCATCAACACTCTTATGGCACATCGGTTCTCCCGTAAGCGTGGATTCATCTACATTCAGACTAACACATTCCAGCAGTTCACCATCAGCAGGAACTTCTGCACCAGTATTAATGATGACAATATCCCCAACAACCACATCTTTCTTGGGAATTTGAGTCGCATTGCCGTTTCGTATAACTTCAACTATTTCGTCATCATTCACTCGGTTTAATATGGCAAACTCCTTATCCGCCTTTAATTCAAAATAGAAAGCTAACCCTGTAGCAAGTAAAATTGCCACAAAAATGCCAATGGGTTCAAAGAACACAGTGAAACCTTCATTGAGTCCGAAATACTCATAAAATGAAATTCCAATGGACAAAACGCCCGCTATCATTAGAATGATGATAAGAGGGTCTGTGAACTTCCCCAAAAATTGTTTCCATAACGGTTCTTTCTCTGGTGGAGTAAGGATATTTACTCCATACTTTTTACGGCTCTCCAAGACTTCTGCATCTGTCAAGCCAGTGTAATGCTTTTTCTGTTGCATATACTGAAAAACTTATTGATTAATAATTATTTGCCAAATAGAACTTTAAGTAGAGCTTTTCCCAATTTACGCTCCAATCCAGTCTTGGATGTTGGTATTCCGGTTTGACGGGCAAATTTCTGTTTCGCTTGGGTTATGCCTATCACACGTTTCCAAGAAAAACTTACTCCCGGTATTCTTACAATTTTCTTCTTTGCCATATTATTAGTTCCGATTTATCCAGTTTGGTTGATACAGTCAATGTTTTACAAAACAACTAATATCAAAAGCATAAAAAAGATACATACAATCAACGAAGTATCAAGCTGCAAACGTTGCCCCATTTGTATTTTGGGAATAAAGCCTAAGATATTCTGTAATCTCACGAATATTCTTTCTGTTATACCAAAAGTCTTTTGATATTTAGGGAATAGCTGTTGCTTAAAGGGGGCTATTTTCCAATAAAGTACGAGCATAACCAGAAATATGGCACATAATAATTTCAGTCCGATAATCCAATTACCTCTTGTCAACGTACCTAATAAAATTAATACAATACCAATTAGCAGAGCGATTGATTTTTTCATTTTGCTTTATATCTATTGCTTCGTGATTTTATAAATAATTATTATCGTTCTAATTGTTAACAAGTTGAACAACAATGAGTCGTCCTCCCTGTCCTTTTTCAAGCAAAATCTGCCTGCTTTCTGTAAGCGGCACATATTCGCCTATAGCGATAGGTTTCTTTTCCGTAACATCCATCATGTCAGGAAGATTACGATTTATCAGAATCCATTGATTATTGAAGAAATGAAAATCCCCAACAGGCTTTTTGTCAGCTTCAGATGTCCGTTCACTTGGAGATACTAAATTATTTGCGTGCCATTTGTACAGAGTTTGCTTGTCATATACCATCAAACGATAATTTTCTGATATGAATTTGCCATGTGAGGGAGCATAATAAAAATTCAATATCGGCAATTGTCCATGATATGGCTGGCCACAAAACGGGCATTTAGGCTTGGTAGTGTTGTCAAATACAAACCACTTGGCGTCACAATTAGGATTCTGACATGGCTGTACCAAATCGGTTGTCTTGACCAAGGCATCTTCCCATTCCGCAGCACTCGGACGCTTTGACGGGTCGTGCAAACCTTCCACGAAAGCACGGTCAAACAATTTCTTCAGATACGGGCCACAAATGGTATATGGCATCTTTGCCGGGTCACCTTGTGGTAACTCGGCAGGGGATAGTTGTTGGGCTTTAACCCTGTTGGATTTGTCTGTTGGATTCTCAATAAACAAGGCTTTTGCACCCATAGACAACTCTTCATCACGTCCACTGTCATTAACATCATTCACCTTGCCGCCTCTTAATGGATGCCTATTAAGCAGGTACATATATATCAGGACAGCTAACGCATGACGGTCTGTATAGATACTTGGCAGTTTCCTTTGTTTATCATCTAATGCAAGATGCTTGGTTTCAATGACTTCAGGAGCAATAAAATCTGGCGTACCTATAACCTCAGGAGGGAATTTGCCCGGAACAACTAAACTATCATCATCAATGATACATGCACTTCCTGTAATCGGGTCAACCAGTATGTTCTTGTAAGACAAATCCGAATGTGCCAACCCTGCTGCGTGAAGCCGTCGGACAGCACGTGCTATCTTGATACACATATGAAGATTGGTCAGCCAATTTCCTTTTGGTCAGCAGGCAAGAATTTGTTACGCAATTTAGCGGAAGCAAACCACTTTCCCTCTTTTTCTTTGCCTTTGAATGGCCCTGAGGAGAAGAAAAAACTTTTTGTCATAAAAATGGCATTATGATGCCTGTCTTTCCATTCCATTCTACCATTTTTGTAGGCCATGCAAAACAGATTTTTCCAAATAAATTCCCCTCTGGAGTATCGAAAAATCCGCTGGCGATAGATACCAACAATATTGGTGATACGCTCTCTGTCATTAGCATTGATTGGCTTGCGATAGAAAAGCGACAACATAGGTTTTGTCAGGACTAAAATAAACATCCTTAACCCCACCTTGAGCTTTTATTTCATCATAAAACTCAACGATACTTCCGTCATTTGCTGTCAGAGTTATTTTATTTGCCATTATGCCTTACTTTTAATACAATATTGCAATGGTTCTATCGTCATGGTTTCCCGGTGACCAAAAGTCCAACCAATTCAACAACTGATTTGCAGCTTCCTCATTATCATCTGCTAATTCTACTCCATTCTCTTTAAGGTCAGCCCATAATTCATTCCACTTATTATAAGACCTCAAATTAGCGTCGGTTTCAAACTTAGGGTCGCTAACGCCATCCGTCATAAGGAATAAAGCTGTAAAGTCCGGAACAATCCGGCAATTCATTCTTTGGTAGAATTTATTGGAATCCGAAAATATCTCAGGCATTGTAAGAAAACGTGTTTGTCCGGCATATTCACCCTCATCAGGCATACCGAGCATCATTGCTGTTTTATCTGCTTGGTTGTAAAGACATATTGCTCCGTCGCCGACCCAGAATGAGGCAACAAACCAACCAAAATTATATTTTTTGGCAGATAGCCAGTAACAATGTTGTGGAGTATTCCTTGGTCTTGCGACCTTTTTGTTGAGCCTCTGCCGCTATTGCCTTATGCGCTTTTAAGGCAGCATTACCTACGATTTTGTATATATCCGCACTAATAGCCTTACCTGCCGCTTCCGACTTTTTGGTCAAGATGATAGAGATTAATGTCATCATCAAAAATTTTCAGAATCAGCCAATTGTTCTTTACAATGTTCAACTGCTATATTGCAAGCTATTCTTGAACCTTCACGGGAATAGGGTGCAGACCCCGCTCCATCGGCCACGGCAATGACATACCAATTTGTTTTTTCGTCATGATATAAACGAAAATCGTCATCTCGTGGCTTACCTTCTTGTGCATGTGAACGGCCTCTTTTGCTTGCAGCGACAATATCTTTTTGTGGAGTTCCATTGGGAAGCGCAGCAACTTTTACATATTCTTTTGCCGTATTATCTTTCGGGTACTCTATATCTTCGGGTACAGATTTATCTTTCCATAAATCCCTTGGGTCTGGATTGATGATAATTTGTAACATACGTTCCAAATAAAGACGCTCAACAGACAAACCACGATATTTGTATCTTAACGTGACATCAAAAGTTCCGCTTTCCTTGGGAGTTCCACTTATCCTAAAAGACTTGCCATTCTCCTGCTTCTCAATTTTAAGTCCTTGCGCTTCTTCCGTGAGACCGGATAATGTTATGTCGGTCATTTCTTCGCACGATATTGATACAATCGCATTATACGGCTTTCTGATAGACGCATTAGGTATAACGATAGGCAGTTCTTTTACCTTGTTCTCTATCACAACAATTTCATTCATAAGATATTCATTATATTCAGCCCATAGCTTGTTAGCATAATATTTGATGAAGCCGCTCATGCGTTCATCGGATTCCTCGTTACTAAGGAGGTCTATTACTTTTTCAATGTTCATAATCAGCCTCTTCCCCGTGTTATATCCAAACCGCCATCACCGATTGCTCCTAAAGAACCTTCCATTCCACACCACGGACAAGCGGTAGTTTGACCGTCTGAGCACATAATGTTGCCACATTCGCAAACCACGACACCAAATTGATTGCCGCAACAAGGACAAGTGGGTACTCCTATCAAAGACATGGTATTGATGTTGCGGTTGGACTTGCCATCGCTTAATTCTTCATATGCTTTATCATCAATTGGATAAGCACCCACAAGTTTGTAGTCTATTCCTTTTACGTCAAGTTGCTCTAATCCGGGTATTTTACCTATCCGCTTGGCATATTTAATAAGATATTTCTTTTTCGTATTCGAACATTTGCCGAGTAGTACGACAAAGTTCTCATCCACGATACAGTCTTTAGTCGTATCCACCTTTTCAAGGTCTATTCCCGATGTGGAAGCAAGCTGAATTTCATCTGTTCCCATATCAGTAACAGAAACACTTGTTGATTTGATTGAAGCCGTAACCCATTTGAAAAAGGCTTTGAAGGATTGTTCCCCTGTATCATTCAATCTCAACACATTGTCCGAGATTTTTCCAAGCATTTTAGTATCAGTATTGTCACCGATTGAAATACATACCAAATTCGCCTTTCTCTTATAATGTGCGTTCCATCGGTTGAAGGCTTGCTGGGGATTATCGGTTGGCATCCCGTCCGTAAAAAGAAAAATGATAGGTTTCCAATCGCCTTTCATTTCAACCGTTGTTTTCTTTACGGACTTGTCAATATCGTTCATCAGACAGTCCAAAGCAGTGCCTAACGATGTTCCCCCACCTATAGGAAACTGCGGTGGATAGAACTTGTACAATTCAGTTAAAGGAGACAAGACCTTTGCCTTTCCTGCAAAAACAATGACAGATACGAATACAGTTTCAAGAGCATAAGGGTCAGTTCTTAGCTCTTGTATGATATTCCTCATGCCTTTCTCTACCTGAGTGATTGGTTCTCCAACCATTGATTCTGAAACATCAATCAGAAAATATATCGGTAATCTTCTCATAAACATTATATTACTATATTCACTTCCGCAGGTGGCCCCGGCAATTCCAAAGAATCCGTTGTTCCCACACTTTTTCCTCCCTCACCTATAACATCAGAAACCCAAACAAAGAATTTCTTAAATGATGTGGCATCCATTGTATCAAGAGTAAACACTTGGTCTGTGAGCATTTTTTAACGGTTCTATCTTTGCTTTAGGACCGGCTGCGCAAGCAATTATGCTTGCAAAATTTTTATTTTTTACTTTGGGGATGATATTCTCATAAACCTGAATGTCAGAAGGCTTGCCATCAGTTAACACGAAGAGTAATGGACGCCAATCACCCTTTGTTCAGGTGTAACCCTTTTGAACTTCTACTTCAATCCGATTGCAAAGCATTTCCAATGCCTTTCCAAGAAATGTCGGGCCTGAATCCGGCGTGATGATATTGGGTATCTGTAAGTCAGCAAGTTCAGTCAAAGGCAAAATCTGATTTACTTCCCTGTCAAAAGTTATTATGCTTATGCAAACAGTTTCCAACGCATACGGGTCTTGACGGAGAGTCGCAATCATATCTGACAAGCCGACTTTGACACTTTCTATCGGTTCTCCTTTCATAGACCCGCTGGTATCAATTAAAATATATACAGGTAAATGTCTCATTCTTGATAAACTTTATAGCATAAGTGGCACGAAATAGTTTGTGCCACTTTGCTTTGTTTCTTTACACAACGATATTTACTTCTGGAGGTGGAGGTGGTAACTCGCTCATCGATGCAACATCGCCGTGAGTATCCTCAACCTTTTTGGCTGCCTGTACTGATGCTTGCGCTTACCCATTTGAAGAACGCCTTAATCGTTGCGCTGTCGGCTGTATCAAGCTGAACGACATTTCCTGTAATCTGCTTTAATGTATTCGTGTTAGCACCTTGCCCTGCGGCACAAGCTACAACCATACCGAATTTTCTTTTCTTGAACTCGTCAATGCCCCTTCTGCAAATCATCTGTAGGTTCGCCATCTGTCATAAGGAAGACCAAAGGCTTCCAATCACCTTTGACTTCTTGTGTAGTCTTGACAATTTCGGTATCAACCTTTTGTGCAAGTAAATGTCAGTGCTTCGCCCAAATGCTGTACAACCACTTGCTTCAATTTGGGGCTTGTTGAAAATGCCGACAATTCTGTAAGAGGTGTTACCTGTTGAGCCACAGAATTGAAAGTTATGATACTAATATATGCTGTTTCAAGAGCATAAGGGTCTCCTCGTAAAGTTGAAATAAGTGTCTGGACACCAATTTTTGACCGCCTCTATTGGTTCACCGTACATAGAGCCGGATGTATCCAATAACAATAAACTGGTAATCTTCTCATTGCTCTATTTCGAATATGAAGTTAATATTCTCTTTACTGTTTGCCGAATGTCATTTTGGTCATCAAAGGCATCACCAATGGCTGCAAATTTCCAATCACCATTCCGTCGATATAACTTACCCATAATGAGAGCATTCTTCCCCATGAACTGGTTTTCCTTTGCAACATCATATTGTGCAAAAATGGATTTTACCTTTTTAGGAGTTCCTTCATACATACGAATTGCGACGTATGGGATTCTTTGAAAGTCTATATTCCTTGGTTGATATATGTTCAAGAAGAAAAATATCTGGTCTATTACAGGATTGACTTTCGTAAGGTCAACGGTTATTATCTCATTGTCCAATCCATCGTCACCTCCCTTATCTCCTTCCGTATCATCGGGAGTGTGGTACATAGATTTATCTGCCGACCAATCTTTCCCTATGGGAAGTCCTGCGGCTTGGAAAAAACTCTTTTTTGTATAAAGGGGAATACAATGCGTCAACAAGTTTGCCGTTGCTATCGGTCATAACACAACTTAAATCAACATCTACATCAAGTTCCTCTTTTTTTGTTCCAAATCCTAAGAAGCCTGTTTTTTTCAACAATAATAGCTCCCCAATTACACCCAACACAAAAGCTGGTAAGTTTTGCTCCATTATCTTTTTCAAGATTAATGCGTTGTCCTTTTTCTAATCGTATTGCCATATTAAAATCAGATTAAGTATATTTTTCAACCAATTCTTCAAGACCGCCATGATGTCCAATACCTGTTGCTTGAATTTTCCATTCGTTATTGCGTCGATATAGCCTGCAAAATTCAACGGAAGCGCAAGCTGAAAAATCTTCGGTTAAATCATAGACAAATTCTCCTTGACCTTCAGCCTCTTGTCCTTGTTTATAAAGACGAACATAAGCTCGTTCTACTTGACCGAAATTTTGTTTTCGTTCTTTGTATTTATGAATGCTTACAGTTATTATAATTTCCTGAATGTCATTCCTCACTTTTGAAAGGTCTATATCCATAGTTTCATCATCGCCGCTTTCTGATGTGGAACCATCTTCATCATCAATAGACCCAATAACAGACATTTCGGGGTCAACAGGGCGTGATTGTGTCCTCATTTCATCGTTCGTCGCCCACGCAGTATATGGGTATATCTTGCGTGGCTCGACCAACTCGCCTTTGTTTTTCCCATCAAGATAAACCTTCAGCCGTTTTTCAGAATTATAAAAAACCAAGTAATCGTCCGCTGGGATTTTATGGGTAGCATTAACCATGAAAGCCGAAACATCAAGGTCGAAATCATCATCCGACGAAGCATCTTCATTCACGTCCCAGCCAAGCCCAACATGAAAAATATTCATGTTGAGCACATGATTCTGTCCTTTTACAAGATTTATAGGCATAATTTATTGATATTTGTTGACCAATGCTTGCAATCCACCTTTATTACCTATGCCCATAGCTTCGAACTTCCATTCTTCACCACGGCGATACAAACGCCCGAATTCAACGGCTGTTTCAATAGAGAAATCCTCGTCCAAATCATAACGTGCTATTTCTTCATTAGTGATTGAATTGTAGATGCGGATGTAAGAGTTTCTCACCTGCCCAAAATTCTGTTTCCTTTCGTCTGCCTTGTAAATTGTGGCAACAAACAGAATCTCCTGAATAGAAGAGTCAACTTTTTGCAGGTCAACATTCAATGTTTCATCATCTCCTCCATCACTATTGCCTCCGGTTGTATCATCACCCGTAGATTCTACCGCTCCGTCTGGAGATTTCGGATTATTGTAGAATATGAAATAATTGTCATTTGGGATTTTTTTATTGCTTCCCAACATAAATGCAGAGGCGTCCAAATCGAAATCAAAACCTGTACCTTCATTCGGGTCCCATCCGAGACCTACACTAACTTTAGATAGAACTATGCCTATCCGCTGCCCTTTTTCCAATGTAATTGCCATAATCGTATTTGCTTAAATTTTAACGCAAAATTAAGCAATAAACATCTAATTTACAGAAATCTGTAATATTACACCCTATAAAGGGAAGAATCGTCTGCAAAAAGTTGCAAGGTTATAATGCCAATACCCGACTCCAAAATGCAGAATCTTCAAAACGGCAAATTTGCTTTGCTTGCATATCGTAGCATAGGCACAATTCTGGAGGAATAGCAACACAGTAATTACCAAAAAGATTTCGTTGTACCAAGTAGTCATCAGCATTACTTAACAATTCCCCGATTTGACGAATTTGTTGTTTAATCAGACTTAACATTGGCAACCTGTTTTCCGAAAGATATATTTTCGGAGCACGAGATTTATCGCCACCAAAACCTTCATAAATCATCTCATACTTTAGCTGTATGAGCTGCATACGATGGTCAAATCTTTTTAGAGCTTTTGCATTTTCCGGTTTGCTGAAATTAATGCCACCACTTCCCGATTCCAACAAGAATAAGGCATACAAGGCTTTCTCCCTTCTATGAAGTTTTGATAACTTTATTTCAGCCTCAGGCAAGAGAATATCTCCATGAAGCAGGTCTATAACAACACTGCTTCTGACGCCTTTCCTATCTATAAATATGTCAAATACCTGTTTGTAATAACCGCGATAAACAAATCTTTCTTTACCTTCAAAAGAAGGATTCAATACTCTTGGCTTATACAATTTCATGAACAGGTCTGTAAAATCCCTTGCTATATTGAGAGCGTCTTTTTCAAGAGTAATCGATAAAAAGTTTGAGTAAATTTTTCCTTCAACAAGCGAATCATTTATACACAAAAGCATTGACGGTAACGATTCGTCCAAGTTTTTGAGATTCATTTTCCCGACAATGCCTTCCTTGCAGAAATCAGATGTATTCAACGAGGTTAACTGCCGCATCATATCTTCCATCTGTTTCTCTGAAATTTTAGGATACAGAAATGAAAGCAATGACAATAGTTTACTTTGTGGTAATGATTTATAATGTTCACATACCTTTGGGAGATAAACGAAATTCAAGCCTATCAATCGGAACTCATTGGATATTTCCCTGTAAGTATCAGAGATTTCTTTGTTTGCCTTCTTGTAATACTCTCCTTCAATATAAAGTATCTGTGACTTTTCGGTTAAGGCATTATTAGGTAAAATAGTAGAATATATTTCAGCATGTGTGAAATATTTTTCAGACAAGCATGCTGTTATGGCAAGTATAATAAGCCCTTCCTCTCTATTAAAAACGTTGTCCGACAATGCCAAATTATAAAAATCTCCAACAATGTCATGGATTAGGTTTGGAGATAAATTCCTTAACAGGCAAATAGCATCGGATAAAGTCATAGAATCGCCCATAACTTCATCATCTTTCGTTATGCGATACTTGTCTTTGATTTCATTCAAGTAATCAATTTCTCGTAAATCGATAATAGAATCAGCTTTCACAATATCTGAAACTATCCGCATAATGCCAGCACGTTCATTCTGCTTCATTGCCGAGTCAAAGTGCGGACTTGATTCCCAAAAGCCTGCTTTTACACAATATGGATTAAGGCAAAAGAAAAGCGTGGGAATCATGCTTGTCACTCGTCCCACACATAGAGGCTCTGGCATTGCCCTGTTAGTCGAAACGAGCAACGCCGAAGCCCACGCCGATATGTATATAAACGAATATAATGCAAACAACCGACATGGTTTGCCTGCATACAATCAATCGGATATAACATACCCATGGACATCTACCGTTGCTTTGAATTTGACTAACAATTCGAAACTGCCAGATTTCTATGTGCCAAGAACAAAGCGTCAAGTAAACGCCTTCACATTTTGTCAGTCCTCAATCCCGACCCATAGCCCGCTGTTCCTTTTTTAGGATGACAGCCCGGCGTGAGCAGTCTTTCCATACGCAAGCCTTTTTGAAAGGATAAACTTAGAAAGAAGTCAAGGACTGATGCAAAGATAACCAATTGTATCTTAAATCAAGAAAGAAACATGAAAAAGTTTTTTTATTGTAGAGCGAGATTGTTTTATTTGTAATCAAGAGTTATTTGACAGCATAGCACCGTAAATCTCTGAAATTCGCACGGTTTCCAACTCGTTACGGCTGTTTCTCAAATACTCCGTTAAATGTTTATTTCTCAAACGGCTGTATAAGCCCGCTGAAAATCTAAAATATAAAGCGACTTCGGAGCAAGATATCAGGGTGCGGTTTGGCGGCATGATTGCCGTTAAACCGTCCTGTTTTCGTTTAACGAAAACACAACTTGCTGTCCGCAGGAGCGGACCTCGTTTCTCCAATAATTATTGTGTATCAGACCATTGTGTGGCTATTTTCCTGTGGTTTGTGGGGCTTT
>ENA-OQBL01000317-OQBL01000317.1-human-gut-metagenome-genome-assembly--contig:-NODE-317-length-26901-cov-4.052177_pt1 | contig 26901 bp, 25 predicted proteins | sample MGYA00242747_ERZ504553 | MGnify/ENA primary metagenome ERZ504553 (study PRJEB26092, sample SAMD00036240) | human gut metagenome | host: Homo sapiens | study: EMG produced TPA metagenomics assembly of...
GGAAGAAGAATCCAGGCACCGTTTCTTTTTAAAAGAATGTCAACTCGCGCTGCTTTCATTTTCTAAAAGCGGGTGCAAAGGTAAGAACTTTAAAGCATAACTTCCAAATATTTTCAGAAGTTTTTTTTCATTTTTCTTTTCCAAGGCCGAAGTCCGGAAGAAACCGATGGCAAAGAAGAGAAAAATGGAAGCTTACCGCTCCGTTTTACTGTCAGAATGTCAAAACATCGCCGCCTTCGTTCCCGAAAGCGGATGCAAAAGTAGGCCTTTTATGGACATCTGCAAAATTTATACACGGTTTTTTTGAGAGATTCCATGAACTTTTTCATAACTCACTGATTGATAGATATGTTTTAAAGCATGTTTTTTAAAGAAAACTGGGATAAGGAAAGGAAGGGACACATTATATATATACGCGCGCGAAATACAAGCTCCAATTCATACCTTGACATAGACCACTGAACGGCCGGCACCGCGCTTGCGAATCACGCCGGAATCGATAAATGTCTGCAAATCCCTCGAAGCCCGGCGGGCGGTGACGTGGACAAGGCGGGAATATTCTGCACGAGTGATACAGATATTAGCCTCCAGAAAGTCCATCATGCTTTTTTCACGGGCAGCCATGTCGCCCATTGCTTTCGGTTTATCCGGAAAGAAGCGTTTATCCGCACGTTCCAACTCCATCTTACCTGCCACATAACGTTTGAATTCGATGCTGGGACGGAATTTCACCGTGGACATCTTGACCGACTCCGCACGTACTTCTTTCTTATTCATCACCGGATGGGTACACTTCAGCGTGGTGCTGAAGAAGCCAAGTCCCTCTATCTCCACCGTATAGCCCTTTGCCAGCCAGTCTCCAAGCGTAGTGGTGATGGCTTGCACAATACCCACAACCATGGCGTGGGGCATATGTTCTTCACGAAAAACCCGTTCCATGAACTCTTTACCGGAAATGGTTCCCTTGGAACAGACACGGGCATGTAGCGACTTCGGTTCCTCGCCTTCGGGGACGGGCGTTTCATAAAGGGTCATAATAAGCACTCATAAAATAATTTAAATTAATGGTTTATAGAGAATTGAGGAAAACTTGCAGCAAACTTGGGGAAGAAATGTTCTCGAAATCGGCAGAAGCTGGCAGTAAAGGTACTAATTATTTTTCTTGCCACAAGGATTTTACTTTCTTTCCACTGCCGTATTCTTTTCTTTCCACAGTTGTGGAAAGAAAAGAATACGGCAGTGGAAAGATTAGCATCTAGGATAGAAAAGGATAACTCCCAATGAGTCTGTCCTTAGTTCTTGGCAGGCAAAGAAACAGAAGCCTCCAATATCGGGGAGACAGACTCCCAAACCTGAGCATCAATACTCTGCATTCCTTGCACAGAAGGATGCCCCCATTGTTTATCAATGTCGTGCAAACGAATATTCTCGATGCCATAGTACCGGCAAATTTCATCCATGGAATCAGTTACCTCTTCGGATAATTCAGAATTGGTAATATTATAAATCCTGGCCGCAGGATAGAGCTGCTTGAGAGATGCAAGCAGATAGCAAAAGGCAGGACGGAAGCTATACAAATCGGCTTTCGTCCAGCCATCATATTGGTATGCGCCAATGGGGCACCTGCCCAGCTGTCATTGGTACCGCCAAAAACAAGGATTATGTCGGGGGTGCCGAGGTTGTGAATACGAGTGATAAAAGAACGGTCGGAGTAATCGGCTTTCTCGTAACCGGTATGACAGACGGTGGAGCCGGAATAGGAATTGTTGCGTTCCAACTGAAAGCCGTGCTCATGGATGAAACGGTACCACCAGGTTTCCTCCACCTTTGTCACATCATTCTCTTTCTTTTCGCCGGGAACTCCATACCAGCAGAGATTGGCGGCAGGAGAGACATGACCGTAAAAAGTGGAATAGGAATCGCCAAGAATAGAAACTTTCTTTTGAGCAAACACCCCTGATATAAGGGGCAGGGAAAAAATAGCCAGGAAAAAACAAGGATTTGCAGTTCATAATCAATAGATTTTATGTCGTATGCCGCAAAGTTATAAAGTTGTCCCGGTTTGACGGCAGGAGACCGTAGCTTTTTTTTGCCATAGCCCGCTTATATGAAAGTTCCTCTACCGCCGGATTTCCACTAAAAAAAGGAAATGCCGGATTGATAGAGGAGCAAGAGAATGAAGATGAGAAAGAGTATATTTTACTCCCGTCCTCCACCGAGGACTTGATAAAAATTGATGATACCTTGTATTTCATCAAAGCGGTGGGCTACCTGTGTCAGTTGGGCAGAGAGTAGCCCCTGCTGGGCAGTGAGCACTTCCAGATAGGTGGAGGTGCCGTGCCGCATCAGTAACCGGGTGCTGCGGACGGTAGTTTCCAGTGAAGTTATCTGCCTTGTGCAGAGCTCCGTCTTTCCACGGGTTACCTGCACTTGGGTCAGAGCATTGTTCACTTCGCTGCCGACATTAAGCAAAACTTGCTGAAAAGCGAGCCTGGCTTCTTCCTGCTGTGCTTTTGGCATCTTGAGCTGTGCCACGTTCAGCCCTTTGTTGAACAAAGGGTTGTGTCAGCGAGTCGATGGCAGACAGAAGAAGTTTTCCCGGGATTGACAATCATGCTTCCTGCCGAGTTGGTCCAGCCAGCTGTACCGCTCAGGGTGATGGAGGGGTAGAAAGCAGAACGGGCGGCATTTCCCTTACCTGCTGCCGGAGGTCGAGCAGCGAAGCTTCCACCTGGGCGACAGTTGGCTTCGGATTGCGAAACACTCGCCTCGTTCGTCATGCCTGCAGCCATCATGGCTCGCATGGTGCGTGCACTTTCGCGCCAACTGGCGGCTGTTTCTTCGGAAATGCGGTATTGCTCGTCAAGTATCAGCAAGGTAAAGGTTGGCCACATAGCTATCAGCGAAGTGCTGACGGCTTGTTCGTACTCCAAACTTTGAAGGTAGAGCGCTTTGGAGCAGCGCATGGCACTGGTCAAATTAGCCCAAATATCGACTCTCCAACTTGCCGAGGCAATACCGGAATAGGTCCACGAACCTTTGGAATTGTCGAAACTGCTGACGCCACACTGCGGAGTGAGCATAAACGAAGACAGGTACGAAAGTTTGGCCGACATCAGCGTGGCTTCTGCCTCCCTGATGCATTGCTGGGCGGAAAGCAAGTCGGTGTTGCCTTGCAAGATTTGCTCGATGAGCGACTATAATTGCGTGTCCGTAAAAAAGCTCGAGCCAGGAAAAGGGAGGCGATGGAGACAGTGTCCGATGCCGCAAACAGACTCAGGCTATCCAAAACTTTGCCCGTCCAAATCGTGTTCATAAAGTCCATCGGTTGTGATGTCCTCCGGGCGCTGGTATTTGGTATAGATGCCGCAACTGGTCAGTACCAAGCCGGCGACAGCTAATACTGAAAGAGATTGCCGACAAATACCGTTTTCCCGACCAGTTTTTTTTCGGACGATATTTCAAGAAACACACGGGAATGTCACTCAAGGAGTATAGAGCAAAGAGAACTGAAGCATAAGCATACATAAATCCCCCTTATCCTCTACCTCTTTAGTATTTTTTCGCGTATATTTGTCAGACACTAATTTAATCAATTCAATGCCATGAGAAAACTTACACACATGCTCCTTGCAGGTACTCTCGTCCTGGCCTGCTCTTCATGCGGGGTAGAAACAACAGCCAACTATCAAGTCATCCCCCTGCCCCAGGAAGTTGCCTTGAGTCAGGAATCTCCCTTCAACCTGAATGCCGGTACCATCATCGCCTACCCCGAAAACAATGAACTTTTGAAACGCAATGCTGAGTTTCTGGCTGAATACATCAGCCAGTCCACCGGCCACACCCTCCAGACAGAAGCCCTTGCCCCGGGGAGCGAAGCGCCCAAAGACGCCATCACATTAGGACTGGATCCGGCTATCCGCAACCGGGAAGGCTATGTGCTGACCGTCAAAGCCGACCGGGTGACCCTAAACGGCCAGACCGAGAACGGAGTGTTCTACGGTATACAAACCCTGCGTAAATCAATCCCTGCCGAAACCAAAGCCACCTCTATCCTATTGCCTGCCGGCAGCATCCAGGATGAACCCCGCTTCAGCTACCGAGGCATGCACCTCGATGTGGGCCGCCACTTCTTCCCCATTGAGTTCATCAAGAAATACATAGATTTACTGGCACTTCACAATATGAATACCTTTCACTGGCACCTCACCGAAGACCAAGGCTGGAGAATAGAAATAAAGAAATATCCCAAGCTGACGGAAATTGGCGCCTGGCGCGACCGTACCGTCATCGGCCGGAATACCGAAGAGTATGACAATACCCGATATGGCGGTTTCTATACGCAGGAACAAGCCAAGGAAATCGTAAAATATGCCGAGGAGCGCTATATCACGGTCATCCCCGAAGTAGACCTGCCCGGACACATGCTTGCCGCACTGGCCGCCTATCCCGAAATGGGATGCACCGGTGGACCGTATGAAGTGTGTCCACGTTGGGGAGTATTCGAAGATGTGCTGTGCATCGGCAACGAAAAGTCCATGCAGTTCCTCGAAGATGTCATGGCCGAAATCATTGATATATTCCCTTCCAAATACATCCACATCGGCGGTGACGAAGCTCCCCGCACCCGTTGGGAAAAGTGTCCCAAATGCCAGGCGCGTATCAGAACCGAAAAATTGAAATCCGACAAGAACCATACAGCCGAAGACCGTCTGCAGAGTTATTGCATGACACGTATCGAAAAGTTCCTCAATAGTAAAGGACGCCGGATTATCGGCTGGGATGAGATTCTGGAAGGCGACGTCGCTCCTAACGCAACTGTTATGTCATGGCGTGGCTCGGCAGGAGGAATCAAAGCGGCCCAACTGGGACACGACGTGATAATGACACCCAACGACTATTGCTACTTTGATTATTACCAAAGTGAGGATACCCGGCACGAACCATTTGCCATCGGAGGCTTTGTCCCATTGGAAAAAGTATACAGTCTGAATCCTACCGCCTCACTGACCGAAGAACAAGCCAAGCACATACTCGGCGCACAAGCCAACCTTTGGACAGAATACATCCCGACCAGCGAGCAGGTAGAGTATATGGTTCTCCCCCGTATGGCCGCCCTTGCCGAAGTACAATGGACACAACAGGAAAAGAAAGATTATACAAACTTCACTACCCGACTGGCCGGACTCATCAGCCTCTACCGGAGAGACGGGCTCAACTACCGGGAACCCTTCCGACAGCAGGCAGACTCCACTGCTACCGAGAAGAAGTAATCAGAACTGGAAATAAATAAACGGCTGTATCTCCGAACTTTTCATCTGAATGACCAGATAGATTACAGCAAGCACCAGTACCGCCTTTCCCAACAAGGGAAGGCGGATTACTGTTTTTGTGCAGGCACGTTCCCAACTGTCGGGCACAAAATGCAGAAAATATCCCAATGCCATCAATGCGAACACTTCCCAATAGCCTGCCACCAACTGCGGGAAGAGTTGCGGACGGAAAGTAGTGAATATCTGCCTCAGCATATCCATTGATGTGGAAAACTCCGCATTACGGAAGAATATCCAGCAGAAACAAACAAAATGGAAAGTAATAAGCACCCCGAAGAACCGGCGAATGCCACGGCTTTCCGCACCTTTCTTATGTCCGGTGAGCGTCATCCAGCACTTGTGGGCTGCAAGCGCAACACCGTGCGTCATCCCCCAAAGGACAAAATTCCACGAAGCTCCATGCCACAAGCCACCCAGGAACATGGTAATGATGAGATTGGCGTACTGGCGGATTTTCCCCTTCCGGTTGCCTCCCAAAGAGATATAAAGATAGTCGCGCAACCAACTGGAAAGCGAGATGTGCCACCGCCTCCAGAACTCCGTAATGGAAGCGGACTTATAGGGAGAATCGAAGTTGATATTGAAATGGAAACCCAGCAACAAGGCAATGCCAATAGCCATATCACTGTAACCGGAGAAGTCGCAATAAATCTGCAAGGCATAGCCATAGACACCCATCAGATTCTCCACCCCCGAATAAAGAGTAGGATTATCAAAGATACGCTCTACGAAGTTGACGCTGATATAGTCCGATATGACCGCTTTCTTGAAGAGTCCACTCACGATGAGGAAGATTCCACGCCCGAACATCTCCCTGGAGACAAACAGTGGACGGCGGATTTGCGGAATGAAATCACGGGCACGTACAATAGGCCCCGCCACCAACTGGGGAAAGAAGGAAACATAAAAAGCATAATCCAATAAACTGCCCAGAGGCGTTATCTGGCGACGATACACATCTATCGTATAGCTCAACGACTGAAAAGTGAAAAAAGAGATGCCCACCGGAAGGAAAATATCCATTGCCGTGAACGTTCCTCCCGTCAGCGAGGCAAAAGTTTCGCCCAGGAAATTGGTGTACTTGAAGTAACACAACAATCCCAAATTGATGAACAGACTCAACACAACCCATGCCTTACGTAGCCAGGGAATAGCCTCGCGTGCCATCAAACGTGCAATGAAAAAGTCACAGACCGTCACCAGTCCAAGCAGGAAAAAATAAGTGCCACTACTTTTATAATAGAAGTAATAGGAAAACAAGGTGACAAACAGCAAACGCGCCGTCGTCCGGCGTTGCAACAACAGATAAACCAATATAAAAGCGACAAACAGCCAGAGGAAAATACCACTGCTGAATATCATCGGGGCTTGCGGGTCATAAGTGAAGACATCGCGCAAACGGTCCAAGTCTATATTCAATCCGGATAAAAATTCTTCAATATTCCACATAATCGTTATAAGCTTTTAACAAGGCCTGGCAGAACAGCTCGCCTTGCAGGCGGTAACCGTCCGGCAAATAATGTACATGGTCCGGACGCATCAATCCGGCTTCCTGCCAGTTGAGGCAGGCACGGTGGGTACCGCCAAGTATTTCGTACATGTCCCATACCGCCAATCCGTTTTCATCGGCATAGCGGCGGATGGTCTGCACGGCAACGGCAGTACGCGGATTAATCTTATAGGTCCGACGACGGCGACGCTGCCGGAAACTCTCGTAAGAGCCCGGAGGAGTGGTCATCAACATCGGTACATTCGGCAGTTTCTCGCGAAGCATGCGTACAAGGTCATCCATCTGGCGATAGTGCAACATTGTATTGTAACGGCGGTTATGGCTTTCGTTCGTCCCGAAGGAAAGAATAAGCAGGTCGGGATGTAGAGCCGCAATATCAGCAATACGGTCCGGACGGGTGAAAGTAGTACAAAATGCACCGTTGATACCTACATCGGTATAAGAGACTGCCCCGAAAGTGTCCTGCATCAACGCACCGGTGGTACGGGGGAAGATATGGCCGCGTATATGGCTGTCGCCCACATGTACGATGCGAAGCGTATCAGCGGAAGCGCCCAGCCGGGACAGACGCAACTTCTCCCAGAAAGGATTAAGAATACCCAGACTGTCGGTAAGTACATTCTCCTTCATTTGCCGGAATGCGGCGGGAAAAGTTATCAAAGGGACAGACACCGTATCCGTACGTTGGGAATAGAGGCAGAGAGTATCACAATCCGCTCCACCGGTATGACACGAAAGGCTGCCTGGCAGTATGTCTTGTGCATGGAGCGGCCGTATCGCCGCAATCAGTACCAGCACCGCGCAGCAAATCATACATCGTAAATCGTACAATCGTAAATCCTCCTTATGGCTCCTCTTCATAGTAGGCCCTCCTTCTGTCATACTGTTCCTTGCCATAAATCAAAGACTCATAAAGTAATCCCGCAAGATGCTTTCCACCACGGAAGTTGATGTGCGTATAATCATAATTGGCCAGTGACGGCTTGGCATGCACCATGTCTGCCATGCTGCCTTCCCCACCCATGGCCTCGAACATGTTCCAGAAAGCGACAGCCTCATCCGCTGCCAGATTCTGCTGATAACGAACCAGATTCTTGATGCCAGGCATGGTACGCAGCTCTCCTTCTTCGGTCTTATAGTCCCTATCGCCCACGCTGACTATGAGGATGGCTGCTTGCGGAAAGGCCTCCTTGAGATGCTGCACCGTTGTCTGCATGCCGGCAATGTACTTGTCGTAATTCCGTCCGCGCTCTGTAGCCACATTCAGTCCGTACTGCAGGATTATCAAATCGTAAGGACGCTGTTCGTTGAACTCGCGCATCATCCACACGGGAACAGAACGGAGGGAGAGGCCGGAGCTGCCACGCAGTGAGAAGTTATCCAGCACAATGCCGGAAGTACCGTCCATGGCAAGGCCATAAAACAAGGTGGAGTCCGCACTTTCCACCGTCCAACGGACAGAACCGATATTTCCCTCTACCGTCATCTCCTGCAAATCATCAATCGGCTCAAAAGTCTCAGTAGTTGCTTCGCCACGATTGACGCGGACAGAAAGGGTGGTTGTGCCACGGTTATAGAAAAAAATTACTGGCACGCTGGCAGGTGTCCAGACGGGAGGCATAGTTCTTCTGCCCCCGCAGTTCCACATAAGCACCGGTATTCGGAATAAAGTAATGTCCGGAGACTCCCAGCTTGCTACGGTCAAAGAACACGGAGTCCATGACAGAATGACTCTCCCATCCGCTGAAGGAATGACGCACTGTAGGGCGGAAGCCACTGGTCATGGACGTAATGGTGACAAAACCTACTCCGCAACCGCCATATTTCTGCTGAAGCATCTCGCGTAAATCAGCCGTCAGAATATCCGCTTCGATAAAGGAGTCGCCGAAGTAGGCGATACGAACCGGACGGGGTGCTTTGGCAAGCTCGTCGAGTGCCTGATAGAACCGCGTCATGCCACGCATGGTAGAATCACTATAATCTTCAATGCACGTCATGCCCGCACGGCAGGTGTCCACAAAGGCGGGCTTCACCTTCGGGGGCGGAGGCAGCAGGCTGTCCGGCTCACTCACCGGCTTGGAAGGACGACGCACGTCCCCCAAGATATCCACACGCCTCAGCACACGGCTACCCATCGTAATACTTGGCAACAGATGCATCAGCAACAATGCACCCCATACGATAAACGCCAACAGACCCGTATATTTCAATGAATTCTTTTCCATACCTAATGTGGACGCAAAGATATAGATATAGGTTGAAAAATCTCTCCGGACAAAAAAGAATTATCCCCGAAGAAACAAGATTTTTTTCTCTGGGGATAATGGTTATAGACAGAGCAGACCCGATTAAATGGTCTGTTCGATATTCCAAACAAAAGCACGGAGTCCGAGTTGCTCGGTCTCCTTGTCCATCCGATGGAGCGCTTCGAGCAACGGAGCCACCTTAGCCTCATCTATGATAGTGATGATGGCGGAACACATACTGGGCCAGGCATGGCTGCCATAGTGCGGTTCTCCCGTCTTACTGCCACGCCCCTGTACTTGCTGCCAATAGCTGAAGCCGCGGCAGTTGTGGCGATCAAGCAATGCCATGATACGTTCAAAGAACGCTTGGTCGAATGTTATAAATACTGATTTCACGCTATATAATGTTTAGTGATTAATGTTTAATGATTAACGGATAATGATTAATCATTGTTTACGTGGTTTCGTCATCTTCTCCTTATGCAACTGGTAATAATCATTCAGCTCACGGTCTTTCTTAATCTTCTTACGTGTGCGCCGAATACCAACACCTGCAAACGAGCAATAGAGTACAGGGACAAGAATCAATGTCAGAATGGTAGATACCGTCAGACCGCCAATTACGGCAACCCCCAACGGACGCCACATCTCGGCACCTTCACCCTGCCCTACAGCCATCGGCACCATACCGAGGATAGTGGTCAGTGTAGTCATTAATACCGGACGCAAACGGCTGCGACCTGCCGTGACTACAGAGTGAAGCACCGCTTGACCACGTTCGCGGCAAAGCGTGATGTAGTCGATGAGTACGATACCGTTCTTCACCACAATACCAATCAACATGATTCCACCCAAAAGCGACATCACATTCAAATTGGTTCCCGTAAAGAATAATGCCATCAACACACCGCTGAATGCAAATGGAATGGAAAACATGATGATGAACGGATAACTCAAAGACTCAAACTGAGCTGCCATCACAATGAATACGAGAATAACAATCAATACAGCCAGCGTTCCCAAGTCGGAGAATGAATCCTGTTGGTCCTCATACGAACCCGAAATCTGGATAGAAACACCACTTGGTAGGTCCATCTTATTAATTATAGCATTACCATTGGCCACCACATCGCCCAAAGGTGCTCCCGAAATAACCGCAGATACAGTAACAATACGCTCACGGTCTTTACGTTCGATGGTAGGAGGAGCAGAACGCTCGACTACTTTGCCGAGGTCTTTCACGCGGATACCCTCACCGGAAGGCGTATAAATAAGGATGTTCTCCAAATCTTCAATCTTTGTACGGAATTCGGGAGCGTAACGCACACGGATGTCGTACTCGTCACCATCTTCGCGATAATAAGATGCCAAAGCACCATTTACACGATTACGCAGATAGTTGGAGGCAGTAGAAAGATTCAAGCCATGCAATGCCAGCTTCTCACGGTCAAAGTCCACCTGATATTCGGGCTGATAATCCTGACGGCTGATATTCACTTCACTCACACCTTTCACCTGCAACAATTTCTCTTTCAGTTCGGCTGACACTTTGTCCGTCGCGGTGAAGTCGTAACCATAAACCTCAAAGTCGGCACTTGCCTGGGCGCTCATGCCGCCTGTGCTACCGCCCAGAATAACCTGCGCCTTGTCCAATTCGGGATACCCCTTCAAGTCCTCACGCATTTCGTCGCAAACGGTTTCCAGTGTCACGTCACGGTCTCCCGGACTCACCAGACTGATATTGAAACTAATGATATGACTACCGTTGTCCTGCATGGAAGCAAACGTATTGTCAGAGTCCGCCTGCCCCACAGTGTAGTTGCAAACTTTCATCATATCTCCGTAGCGCGTCATCCACTTGTTTGTCAGTTCCGAAGCCAACGCTTCCGCACGTTCCACACGGGCCCCGATGGGCAACTGAAGGTTGATACCGATGCGGCTATTGTCTGCTGCCGGGAAGAACTCGGTACCTATGTACTTGGCACAGAACAGACTTGCCACAAAAAATGCGGCACAGCCTGCCATAACCGTCAGACGATGGCGCACAGCCCAGTTCAACCGGTTCTGGTACCACACGTCAAGACCGTCCAGCGCACGCTGAATCGGCGTATAGAGCGTAAGGAACATCTTACTCTGCTTTTTCTGCAAACGCAGAAGCTGCGCACACATCATCGGAGTGAATGACAAGGCTGAAACTGTGGAAACCGTCATAATCACACACATCATCCATCCCAACTGACGGAATAGCACACCGGACATGCCACTTACCATCGTCAATGGGAAGAATACCGCAATCATAGTCAGCGTAGATGCAATTACGGAGATGGCCACCTCGTTCGTGGCATGTATCGCTGCCTGCTTCGGTTCGGAACCCCGTTCAATATGGGTCGTTACATTCTCGAGTACCACAATGGCGTCGTCCACCACATTACCAATAGCAATGGAAAGACAAGAGAGCGAAATGATATTCAGTGAACCACCGTCGATGATACCCAGATAGATGAACGAGGCAACCAATGACATCGGTATGGTGATACAAATAATGACCGTGGCACGCCAACGCCCCAAAAAAATCGAACACCACCAAGATAACGAACAGCATAGCGTACATAATGGTTTCCTCCAAGCTGTCTATCGTATTCAGAATGTTTTCGGAAGTATTGACAATGATCCCCAGCTTCACATCGCTCGGCAGTGACTTCTGCAACTGCGGCAACATATCAATTATCTTCTGCGAAATGGCTACAGAATTGGCACCCGATTGTTTCTGCACCACAATCATGGCGCCCTGCACACCGTTGCTATACGTCTTCTGTGCACGTTCCTCCACAGAGTCCACAACTTTTGCCACATCGCGCAGATAGACGGAAGCACCGTTATGCGTACCTACCACGATGTTCTCCATCTCTTTGGGATCCTTGAACTCACCTTCCACACGCAGCGAATAGGTATTGTTACCCACATCGAACGTACCGCCCGGCGTATTCCGGTTTTCGGCACTGATAATAGAGCTGATAGTTTCTACTGAGAGGCTGTAGGCATCCAATTTATTGGGGTCGCAATATACATTGACCTCACGTTTGGGGGCACCCGAAATAGACACCGTACCCACACCTGGCACACGCGCCAAGGGATTCGCCACGTTGTCATCCAATATTTTATAAAGAGCCGGCTGGCTCTCCTCTGCCTGCACGGAGAGCAGCAGGATAGGAATCATATCCGTACTGAACTTGAAGATGATGGGAGTTTCGACCTCATCGGGCAGCATGGAGCTCACCATGTCCAGTTTATCACGCACGTCGTTCGTCAGCACGTCTATGTCATATCCATACTCAAACTCCAGCGTAATTACAGAAATATTTTCCGACGAACGGGAGGTGATATGCTTCAGATTACTGACCGAGTTCAGCACGTTTTCCAACGGACGAGTCACGTTGTTCTCAATGTCCGAGGCACTGGCACCCTGATAGGTAGTCATCACCATAATGGTGTTGGTCTCGATATCCGGATAAAGGTCTACCGGCAATTTCGACAGAGAGAACAGACCAAATATAGCCACTGCCAGGAAGCAGAGCGAGGTCATAATCGGTTTCTTAACCGCTCCTTCGTATAAACTCATAAATTAATTCTTTAATTTGCCAATGTGCTAATATGCTAATTGGCTGCGCAATGTAGCTACATCGGCACATTAGCATATTATCACATTACCACATTACCATATTATTTTTCTACCTCAACTTCCACACCATCGGCTAATTTAGACTGCCCGGCAATAACAACTTGAGAGTTATTGTCTACACCGGAAATCAACTCATACTCCGTATCCATACGACGGCCAAGTTCTACCTTATTATAAGACACCTTGCCGTCCTTGTAGACATAGACATAGCGGTCGCCTGAACCGGCACGCTTCACAATGGCCAGGTCGGGAACGACCACGTGGTCCCGTATTCCGAAATTCAGCGTGGCACGGGCAAACATTCCCGGACGTACACGCTGGTCACGGTTAACAAGCTGTATCTCTACCGGGAAAGTACGGGTAGCCGGGTTGATGGTAGGATAAACAAGGCTGATTTTGCCTTCGAACTCCTCGTCACCATAGACATCCACTTTCACAGATACGGGAGCGCCCTTCTTCACTTTGGTAAAGTAGCCTTCGGATACGTTGATGTATAGTTTTACCGGAGTGATTTGCTCCACTACCAGTACCGGCTCTCCACCGCCATACATATCTCCGTTATCGTAATTACGTGCCGTCACCACTCCATTAATGGGACTGAGCAACGAGGTGTTCTCCAAGAGATTCTTATAGGAAGTCTCACGGATGTCGAGATTCATCTTGGCGGCATCCCACTCCGATTTGGAGGCACCGCCTACCTTATACAACTCGTCAATACGCTTGAACTCTATCTGCTGGTTGTCCAGCTGATATTTTATCTGCTTCAGATTGGCAGCATCCATGCTGACCAGCTTCTGGCCTTTCGACACGCGGTCGCCCACCTCCACAAAGATGCGGTCTATACGCACCGGAGAAGAGGGAGCAATATTGTTTTTTACTTCGGCTTCCACCGTAGCGGTGTATTCCTGAATCTGTTCCACGGGACGGGACGATACCTCGGCCAGTTTCACCCTCGGCTTTTCGTCCACCTTCTCAGCAGCAGCTTTATCACTACCTCCGCTACATGCCCCCAGCATGGCAACCACCAGCAGGACCATCCATTGAAAACCTTTTTTCATATCGTTGTTTTTATTTCTATTCTTCATTCTTAGTTCTTCATTCTTCGTTCCCTGCAATATAATCCTTTCCCAGTACTTGGTCAAGGTCAGCCTTCGCAACCAGATAATCATAGATGGACTGATTGTAAGTCAGTTCAGCCTCCGTAAGCTGCACTTGCGAAGTGTTCAGCTCCAACACCGTACCTTTACCTACCTCATAGCGTTTACCGGCAATCTGCACAGCTTTCTGTGCCTGCATCACATTCTCGCGGTTGCTGACAACCTGCTCGGAACTGGCAGCCATATTGTTCTGATAGCTGGTAATCTGCATGTTCAGCTTGCGCTCTGTGTCCAGACGGTTCTGCTCCAACTGACGTATCTGAATACGGTTGGACTTGAGCTTGGTGAAATTGCTTGCCTTATACAAAGGAATGCTCAGCGTAAACATCAGTGCGGAACTTCCGCTCCAATTATAATCGAGGATGTTCCAGTCCTCGTTGTAGAGTGACTGGTATTGGTAAGAATAATTCATACCCAAAGTAGGCATGAAGTTGGTACGGAGTGACTTGATGTTCTGATTGAGCATCTTCCGGTTCAAGTCCAACTGCTTCATCGTCGTATTATTGTTCAGATTGGCAGCGGGCTGATTCAGTTCATTGGCAAACAGCTCCGTCTCATAGTTGCCGAGATTGTCGGCAATCTCTATATCCACATCGGCCGTTACTCCCATCAGTACCTTCAACTGCAACTTGGACAACGTCACGGCATTACCCGCCGAAATCACATTCGGCTTAATGCTGCGCATCTGCACCTCGGCACTGATTTTATCGAACTCACTGACGGCACCCTGCTGATACTTGGCATTGACAATGTTGTAGTTGTCTTCTGCCAGCTTATAGCTCTTCTGCAACACATCGTAGGAGTCTTGCGTCAGCATCAGCTGATAGTAACCCTTAGTTACCTGGTTCACCAAGTCCAGCTTAGAAGCCCGTGACTTTTCCACAGCCAGTTCAATGTCTGTCTTCGTCATCGACATGGCCTTATATACGCTAGGGGCGAATATGGGCAAACTGATATTCAGCACCCCGCTTACCGTATTCGAATTGTCCATACCCATCTTGAACGACTGTCCGCCAAGATTCATCTGTGCCGCACTGATGGTATGATTCCACGTACCGTCAATGCTTGCCTGCGGAAGCAAGTTCTGCCAGGTTTCCTTGTGAGTCACTTTCTTCAAAGCAATTTCTTCCTCCGCCACCTTTATGGTAGGATTGTCGCTTAAAGCAATCTCCAAGGCACGGTCAAGGGTCAGGGTCAGGGTATCCTTTGTCTCTTGTGCGCGCACATAGCCGCCGGCATACAGCACAGCAACTGCCAACAGTAGTGCTCTGCCTACCCAAAATCTCTGCATCTTCATAAATCAAAAATAGATTATTTATTAAAACTACTCCTTCGTTTCATCCGGCTTTACCTGATTCTTGCGATATTCGCAGATAAAGTCCTCCAGGACACGGGCACCCTTCTCCGTAGAGATACCGCGCAAGAAAGTGAACATGATAGATTCGTACACTTCAAGGAAAGAATACTCATTGCAGATGTCCGAATTCATCAGCAAATCGAGCTGGTCGCGCACAAGCAGATTGATAATAGCAAAATTCACATCATCACGGAAAATGCCTTGCTTCACGCCCTCTTTGAAAAAGTTCACGGTATCTTCCGAGCTCCGGTTCCGGTTGTTCTTCATCAACTGATAAGCCTTGGGATATTTCTTGATATCCTCAAAAAACTTCTTGTTCGTGGCATGAAAACGCTCTATGCTCCACTGATAACATCTCAACAAAACTTCCAATACGTTGTTGGAAGTCTCTATGACTTCTTTCACAAAAATATCACCATCCTTCTGGGACTTCAGGATACATTCTTCCAGCAAGGTTTCCTTATCCGGAAAAACTTCGTAAAGAGTGCGCTTAGAGATACCCAAAGATGCTGCAATCTCATCCATCGTGATACTTTTTATTCCATTTGTTGTAAATAATTCTACAGCGGCCAGAATGATACGTTCCCTTAGTTCCACCCGTGATGTTGAATGCTTCGTGTGTTCGCCCATTTTTCTTCCCTTTCTAAACTAAAACTATTTTTATTCATTATCGGAATAAAACGAGACAAATATAGAAAGAAAACTCAATTCGCCAATTAAGTTTCCTTTCTTATTGTTAACAGATTAATAATTATTATGTTTCTGGCAGATTTATTGGGAAGTTCCTAATAATCAAACTTTGTCCGGTTGAGGAAAGCGACTGTCTTATGGATTTCCTTATACATCACGATGTCCTCCTTCACAAAGGGAACTTCCTTGCGGTATTCGTGCAGGAAACGCTCCAAAACGGGAGAAGTCTTTGCCGGACGGCGGAAGTCAATGCCCTGAGCGGCATTCATCAGTTCGATGGCAAGGATATGCTCCAGATTATCCATAATGCGATAAAGCTTAGTAGCTGCATTGGCACCCATGCTGACGTGGTCTTCCTGCCCGTTGGAGGAAACGATGGAGTCGCTGCTGGCGGCATAGCAGTACATTTTGTTCTGGCTCACCATAGATGCGGCGGCATATTGCGGAATCATGAAACCGGAGTTCAGACCTGGATTGGCAACAAGGAATTCCGGAAGTCCGCGCAACCCCATGATAAGCTGGGCGATGCGCCGCTCGGATATATTGCCCAGTTCTGCCAGGGCGATGCCGAGAAAGTCGTAGGAGATGGCAAGCGGCTGGCCGTGGAAGTTACCGCCCGAAATGATACGGTCCTCATCGGGGAAGATAGTGGGATTGTCAGTCACGGAATTGATTTCCGTCAGCAGAACGGAAGACACGTAACGGATGGCGTCTTTCGTTGCCCCATGCACCTGAGGGATGCAACGGAACGAATAAGGGTCTTGCACATGCTGCTTGGGACGAGCTACCAGCTCGCTGCCTTCCAATAGCTTGCGGAAGTTGGCACCCGTTTCTATCTGTCCCTTGTGTGGACGAATCTGCTGGATACAGTCCATGAAGGGATCGATACGTCCGTCGAAAGCTTCCAGGGAAAGGGCGGCAATCAAGTCGGCTTTCTTGGAGAGACGAAAGGCTTTGAGAATGGCAAAGACACCGTTGGCACTCATAAACTGGGTGCCGTTGAGTAATGCCAATCCCTCTTTACTCATCAGCTTCACCGGTTCCCAGCCGAACTCGTCGAGCACGCTGATAGCCTCGCGCTTCTTTCCTTTATAATAAACATCGCCCACACCGATAAGCGGCAGGAAGAGGTTGGCCAGAGGAGCCAGATCGCCGGAGGCGCCCAGTGAACCACGGTCATACACAATAGGCATCACGTCGTTATTGAAAAAGTCGAGGATACGCTGCACGGTAATAACCTGCACACCGCTATGCCCCAAAGAGAGGGCATGCGCCTTGAGCAACATCATCAGCTTGATGATGACGGGACGTATCTCCTCGCCCACACTGCAAGCATGGCTCTTGATGAGATTCTCCTGCAAGGTACCCAGCTCGTCCGACGAAATGCTCTTGCTGCACAACGAGCCGAAACCGGTGGTAATGCCATACAAGGGTTCTTCCGACTCCGCAATCTTCTTGTCCAGATAATCGCGGCACTTCTGTATCCGCAGCTTGGCTTCCGGAGCCAGCTCCAGTTTCAAGTTTTCATTAATGATGCGTTCGATGAGGTCGAAGGTCAGCTCACCGGAACCTACGTAATAGACATTGTTCATACTTTCAGCTCTTGATTGATTTCGTCCAACAATTCCTTTTCTTTCGCACAAGCCAAGTGTTCCAATTCATCGGCTTCACTTTGGAGCTTGGACACAAACTCCTTGTCCTTCAACGAACCCAGGTTGATGCGTACATTCATCAGTGCGCCCAGCACAGCCGAACGGGCAGACATCATGGCTACACAAGCATCCGTAACGGCATTGCGATTGCCCATGCGGGCTATATCCATGATGACTGTCATCAACTCATACGCATTGCGTGCCACCTGCATGGGAACAAGGGCAGCAAACTTGGTAGCCTCCTGAATGGCAGCACTGCGCGCCGCTTTTTCCTCATCCGTAGCTTTCGGCATCTTGAAGCAGGCAAACACCTTGTTGTAGGCCTCAGAGTCGCGGTCTATATCTTCCACAAAAGCTCCCTTCTGCTGCAAGGCAACTCCGGAGACATGGCGCATCAGCTCTTCGTGAAGTTCATAACCTTTCTTGCCGATGGTGAGGTTGGCAACCATAGCGGCAAGAGCAGAAGCAATGGCACCGTTCAAAGCGGCAATACTACCGCCACCGGGGACGGGATCACTACCCGCCACTTTATTCAAAAATTCCTTTACTGTCAAATCAACTAACATGGTAATAAATTATTAAGGATTAAATATTAATGTTCAAGGAGCTCTAAAGTCCCGGATAAAGAACTCCGTTCTTCACGGTGGTATTGACACAATTCATCCCGACGTAATAGGGCAAAAAATGATAATTGTCCGTATCGAGGACTACAAAATCCCCTTTTTTGCCCACCTCGATACTACCAATGCTGTCCGCACGGTTCAAGGCGGCTGCACCGTTCAAGGTCAGGGCAGTGATGGCCTCTTCAACACTCATTTTCATATAAATGCACGCCAAGGCAAATGTCAGGGGGATGGAACCGGAGAAACAACTGCCCGGATTGAGGTCGGTGGCAAGAGCCACGGCACAACCGGCATCAATCATTTCGCGTCCACGGGCATAGGGTTCCTTCAAAGCAAAGGCTGTCAGCGGAAGAAGGGTCGCCACAACTTCTTTATTGGCCATGGCGCGGATGTCCGCATCCGAAGCATGCAGCAGATGGTCGGCAGAGACGGCAGAAAGTTCAGCAGCCAGTCCAGCACCACCTAATGGTACAATTTCATCGGCATGGAGTTTCAAGGCAAGTCCCATTTCCTTGGCTGCTAGCAAAAGGCGACGAGACTGTTCGATGGAGAAAACACCCTGCTCACAGAAGACATCGCAGAACTCTGCCAAATTATTATGAACCACTACGGGCATCACTTCGCGGATAATGTAGTCCACGTATTCGTCCGTCCGCCCGTTGTATTCTGCAGGCACAGCATGTGCGCCGAGAAAAGTGGAGACAACGTCTACACGCTTGTGCTCGTCATTATTAAGGCTACGCATCACCCGAAGCTGCAGGAGTTCGGTTTCCTTGTCCAGACCGTAGCCGCTCTTTCCCTCTACGGTAGTCACTCCCATAGCACTCATCTGCTTCAGAAAGCCCTCCGCCTTGCTGCGCAGCTGGATGAAATTGCATGCACGGGTAGCCTTCACCGTACTCACGATGCCTCCTCCACGTTCCATGATGGACATGTAACTCTCTCCCTTCAAACGCCAGGAGAACTCCTCGGCACGCTCGCCACCAAACACAAAATGTGTGTGTGAGTCCACAAAGCCGGGCAGCAGACACTTGCCGCGGGCATTGTAATGCCAGTAGTGCTGATAATAGCCATCACGCTCCTCTCCACGGTTGGGACCGACGTAGGTGATGACACCGTCGGTCACTTCCACCGTAGCATTGTCGATGATGCTCAGTTGCTCCATCTCGCTGCCGCGACGGGCGGAAAAACCGAGGGGGGTCACGACACGGGCATTGAATATAATAAGGTTCTCTGTCATAAAGCCTCTCCCCTAACCCCTCCCCCGTAAGGAGGGGAATTAAGTTAGTACTATTTAATTCGGTTACATTCGTGCTTCTAAAACTTGCTCCATGGAGAAGTTCTCCAATCCCAGATAGTAGGACGCTGTATCTATCAAGGCCTCCATCGGCACCAGACCGATAATCTCACTGCCCACAATGCTGACACCGTAGCGGCGGGCTTCCACACGCACCAGTTCGAAAGCACGGTAGAGGGCGGTGCGGGTATAGTCCGTCATGTTGATGGATACCTGCGTGATGCCGCGATCTTTCAACTCCACTCCCATTGCCTTGCAATAACGCAGTCCGCCGCCGATGAAACGGATTTTCTTAGCGATGTCATGGGCTATCTCCAGACTGGGAGTATTGAGGTTGATGTTATAGGCCACCAAAGGCATGCGGGCACCGATAGCTACTGTGCCTGCGGTGGGATGACGTTCAGCCGATCCAAAGTCGGGATGCCATTCCGGTTGCTTTATCTTCTCGGCCATACCTTCGAACTCCCCTTTACGGACAGCGGCCAGATTCTCCCGATGAGGGGCAGAAGCAGACTTTTCATATAAGAAGACAGGAAGATTGTAACGTTTTGCAACCTCCTCGCCCACCTCTTTGGAGAGGGCAACAGCTTCTTCCATCGTCACATTCCGGATGGGGATAAAAGGTACTACATCTACAGCACCCATACGAGGGTGCTGTCCCTGATGGTGATTGAGATCTATCAGCTCTACCGCTACGCCGATAGCTTCGAGCACAGCATCACGAAGCGGTTCAGGCTCACCCACTACGGTCACCACGAGGCGGTTATGGTCTTCATCGTTGCTGTAATCCAACAGTTTCACACCTTGTTTGCTCCGAAAAGGAGCCACTATCTTATCTATCTTTTGCAAATCGCGCCCTTCACTGAATTGGGGACGCATTCCATAATTCTGTCCATAATATTCTAATATGCTAATGTGAGTAATATGCTAATGAGAGAATATACACATGCTTCTAATCAAATCCTCATCCGCCACATACGGCATCGTGATATGATAGCCATCTGCATGCGTACGGTTAAACCTCTTCACTCGTCTCCATGGCATGAGGGTTACGCGCCCACGAACGGCGTGCCACACCACCCATCACATCCCACAGCATGGCGGAACGCAAGATTTCGTCTACCCGCTCACTACCGTCGCACACCATGCCGAAACCGCCGTTGATGGCTTTTCCGATACCTACGCCACCTCCATTGTGCAAGGCCACCAAGCTCATGCCACGCGCACAGTTTCCGGCAAAACACTGTACCGCCATATCTGCCATGACATTACTGCCGTCCTTGATATTGGATGTTTCACGGAATGGAGAGTCTGTACCGCTGACATCGTGATGGTCGCGTCCCAACATGATGGGGCCGACCTCTCCCTTACGCACCATTTCATTGAAGCGCAAAGCTATATTCATGCGTCCCACGGCATCCTGATAGAGAATACGAGCCTGCGTGCCGACTACCAGATTGTTCTTCTCCGCATCACGAATCCAATTGTAGTTATCCAAATCTTGCCCGCGACGTGTAGGGTCGATACATTCCATCGCCGCACGGTCGGTCTTCACCAAGTCTTCATGTTTTCCACTGAGACACACCCAGCGGAACGGACCATAACCATAATCAAACAATTCCGGTCCCATAATGTCTTCCACATAGCTGGGGAAAATGAAGCCGTTCTTATCGTCCCCGTCTCGCGCAATTTCGCTCACACCGGCATCGTAGACGGCTTTCATGAAGGAGTTCCCATAATCGAAGAAGTATGTACCGTGTTCCACCAGCCTCTTTATAGCCTTGAAATGACGCTCCAAGGAAACATTCACCAGGCACCGGAACTCCGACGGATTTTCATGTAGCATACGGGTACGCTGCTCAAACGTCAGTCCGACGGGACAGTAACCGCCCTCGTAGGTGGCATGGCAGGAAGTCTGGTCAGAAAGTAAATCTATGTGCAACTGCTTCTGCACCGCATATTCCAGCAAATCGACGACATTGCCGTGATAGGCCACAGAAACCGGGCGGCACTCATCCATCGCTTTTTTGAGCCAGCGAGAAGGCTTCTTCCAGAGAATCCGTAACGTGTCCCACCCAACCCTGGGTATGGCGGGTTTCGATGCGGGAAGCATCCACCTCGGCAATGATTGCCGCCGCCCCTGCCATCTCGGCAGCTTTGGGCTGCGCACCGCTCATGCCTCCCAGACCGGAAGAAACAAACAAGCGTCCGCGCAAATCACCATCCTGCGGAATGCCCAGCTTCAGACGGCCCGCATTCAGCAGCGTATTAAAGGTGCCGTGCACAATGCCCTGCGGACCGATGTACATCCAGCCTCCGGCAGTCATCTGGCCGTAGTTGGCAACGCCCATCTGCATAGCGGTGTGCCAGTCCTTCTGATTATCATAGAGCCCCACCATCAGCGCATTGGTAATGATGACACGGGGCGCTTCGGGCTTGGATTTGAACAGTCCCAACGGATGCCCGCTTTCGATAACCAGTGTCTGCTCGCGCGTCAACACTTCGAGGTACTGCTTGATGAGCCGGTATTGCATCCAGTTCTGACAGACCTGTCCCGTCTCACCATAGGTAACTAATTCATACGGATAAAGGGCGATGTCGAAACAAAGATTATTGTCAATCATCACCTGGAAGGCCTTGCCTTCAATACAGTTCCCTTTGTACTCATCGATGGGTTTCGCTTTGAGGTCGCCCTGCGGGCGGTAGCGGTAGCCATAGATACGTCCACGTGTACGCAGTTCTTCCATGAACTCCGGAGCGAGGGTTTCGTGCAGCTCTTTGGGGATGTAGCGCAAAGCGTTCTTCAATGCCGTAGCCGTCTGCGCAGGGGTAAGGGTGTAGCCACGGTCGGGTGCCCGCCGGATACCCTCGACAAAGGAAGGATAGGAAGGCAATGTTTTACTTAAGGTTATCTCCATGTCCTATAAAGATTAAGGATTTACAAAGTGTCAGCCCACGAGGGCTATATTTGCCGCAATATAGAAATAAATCCCGACATTCGCAATGGAATGCCGGGATTATTTATCTTTTAGTCAGAAACCAACAAAGAGGATTTCTATTTTAAAGCCATTTTATTGATTTTCATTATCTGATAGACACCTTCATAATCGGCGGCAAATCCGTCATCGGCTTTGCCCATATCGATTACTTCCAACTCTACGTATACCGGTTTCCGTTTTTAACTCCTTTCGTCATACATCATATTTTTGCATGAGTTCTCCGGTCTCATCCACAATCCAATAATCGGCAGAATCTCCTTCGGCTTTGAAGGAACGCACCTCATGGCCGATGACCAGCTCGCCTCTTACCGACAGAAGTTTCTTGGCAGGGGTAAGCACCGCAGCAGGTATTGTTTTTTGATTCAGAGCTTCATTGTTCCTGGCATATTTCAAGAGCAACTCTCCTCTTTTGAGAATCAGGCTGTCCTGCGTCAGTTTTTCTATTGTCAGCGTATCCGTGAAAGAAATATTCTGGTGATTGCCGATGCTGGTACCTGAAAGTAACAACCGGTTTCCTACTTTTTTCCATGCCTCATATTTCAAGGTGGCCATGTTAATGGAAGAGGCGCTTCCGTCCCTATCAAGAACGAAACCTTGTTGCATGCCGGGCATTCCCGGAACCGGCTCCACCCAGGAGCCTTCAATGGAGGCATTGTTGCAAGCAGCCAAAGCAACCATGCCAAGAACAGCAGTTAAATCTCTCAATCTTTTCATATCTCTTCTCTTTTTAAAACTATATTTCTAAACAAAGGAGCTCTTGTTTTTCCTCTATTCTCTTGCAAAAATAATGTTTTTACGGGAACTTCCACGCATCAAAGAATCTTTTCACGAAACAAATTATGAATATTTATTTGGAAATTATTCAAACTAGCATTACCTTTGCACCGAAATTCAAAAACGATATGAACCAGTACTTAACTACAAGATACAATACGCGCAATGCTGCATGGGGCAACAAGACCTTATGCGGCCACTTCATAGTGCACGTACATTGGTTCAGCGGATTCATTTAACTATCCTGCAATTTGCATCTTACTATTTTGCACTTCCCTTACCGAGAAAAGGAGGGAGAGATGCCGTGTATGGAGTTTCCGTTCGGAAAAACCGGACTAACCTATGTATTCACCCAAAAAAGAAAAAAACTTATGTTTACAATTATATCCATCATGTTTATAGGAATCGGTATCGGATACCTAATGCGTAATGTACAGATGTTGCAAAAAGTGGAGAAAAGCGCCTCGCTCACCATCTTACTGCTGCTCTTTGTACTCGGTGTATCCATCGGTTCCAACCGTCTGATTGTTGACAATCTGGGAAGATTCGGGTGGCAGGCCGCCGTACTGGCCTCACTGAGCATTACAGGCAGCATGCTAGCCTCACTGATGGTGTTTCACCTATTTTTTAAGAAAGGAGAGAAGAGATGAAGGGAAGTTTGATGGTTGTTGCATTTTTCTGTGCCGGCTGCCTGATGGGAGTAGCCAATGATTTTCAGTTCGACCTGCACGACTTATCCATGTATGTGCTCTATGCATTGATGTTCCAGGTGGGCATCGGCATCGGGAGCAACAAGCAATTGAAGGAGCTGGTCAAGAGTCTGCGGCCCAAAATGCTTTTGGTGCCGATGGCCACCATTGTGGGAACACTGTTGTTCTCCGCCTTCGCCAGTCTGCTGTTGAGCCAATGGAGTGTGTTCGACTGCATGGCGGTGGGTAGCGGATTTGCTTATTATTCGCTTTCCTCCATTCTGATTACGCAATTCAAGGAACCTTCCATAGGTCTGCAACTCGCCACGGAACTGGGCACCATCGCCCTGCTTGCCAATATCTTCCGTGAAATGATGGCTTTGCTGGGTGCACCGCTCATCCGGAAATATTTCGGCAAACTGGCACCTATATCGGCGGCAGGGGTCAATTCGATGGATGTACTTCTACCCTCCATCACCCAATATTCCGGAAAGGATGTGATTCCTATCGCTATATTCCACGGAATATTAATTGATATGAGTGTACCGGTATTCGTATCCTTCTTCTGCAATCTGTAAACAGCGGGCCAAAAAAGGAGGATAAGGCCTCATTGTATTCATACTTTAACAACGTGAACAACAGAGACTTCTCACTGCAAAGTGAGTGCATGCTTTTTGCAGTGCCACTGCATACCTATTTGCAGTGATACTGCAACTGCTTTGCAGCGCGACTGCAACGGGTTTGCAGTGACGCTGCAAAAGGCGTGCAATGACTTTGCAGCCGGTCACCAAGCTACCGCATACTCGTAGCGGTCGAACTTAGGCTTGGTGCTTATGCCTACTGCCTTGAATACCCGGGCTATCCGTTGCTGTTCTTCGGGAGAGATAGGGCGCTCGCCCTTGCGGCAATGATAGTAATAGCGTTCACAAGAGAAGCATCCCATCACGCGATGGCGCACGGTGAAAAGCAGCTTGGTGGGTACTTCGTTGAAAAGGTGCGTCATACCGCGGGCATAGTGCAGCTGCTCGCTGGAGCGGTAACGGGCACAAGTGGAGGACCCGGACAAGCTGCCGACATAAAAAGGGATTCACCGCACGAACGGACTGTGGCTGGGGGCCTTCACTCTCGGACAACAGTTGTGCCGCTATCGCCCGCAAGCAGGAAGAGGCTTTGGGGCACTTCCCGTTACCCGCAAAGCAGTATTCGTACCCATCGGGCACGTCTTGCAATAATATCATCTTATTAATGATTAATGGTTAGTGATTAATGGACGGAGTGCACGCAGATACTTGCCGATGACCTCTGCCGACTCGCTTGTTTCTTTCTCGAATTCGGCGTGCAGTGTCGGGTATCCGGCAAGCAGTTGCATCATTCGCTCACGTCCCACGAACTCGGACTTTCCAGTTTCGGGATTCAGTTCGTAATAGACGCGGGCATGCACCAGTCCCGAAGCATTGATGGCGTCTCCCACTTCACCGCCCAATCGTGTGGCATCATCGGGAGTCATGGTACTGGTGGCTGCTTGTCCCACAGGCTGTGCACAGAAGTAAACCTTTCCGCCGAGCCACATGGCAGGTGCATACCACTGCCCGAAGCGATAACGCTTATAGCGCATCTTACGGCAATTGACATAAAGCGAGGTATCTACCCGTACAGCATAACAACGGGACTTCAAATAACGGCAAAGACCGGGATTGTCGTCTACCGTAATACGATAATCGGCACCGCCCATGAGGTAAATCTGGTTCTTTGTACGCTTCTCAATCTTCAGCGTGGTAACCGTATCGCCACGGTTCTCCACCAACTCTTTCAGATTGGAATACATTACCTGTTGCGCCGCCGCCGGCAAAACCGCCAGCAACATCAGAACGCCTGACAACCAACTCTTCTTCATATCCCAACCTCCTCTTTTCTGAAACTTTGTTTTAGTGAGCGAAAGGTACATTTTTTATCGGAAGTAGACAAAAAATCGCGGAAAAAATCAATTGAAAATGTATATCTTTGCCTTAAACTTAACATGTATGAAGCAAATAAATACGATAGATAAAATCAGCGCCGTCTACCGCAACACGGCAGAAGAGGCAAGACAAGAACTGAATAAAGTACAACAGAAGATTTACCGCATCGGCAGCCTGCGCCTGCTGCTGTTTGTGGCAGGAGTAGTAGGAATTATCTATTTCTGGAGCGAGAGCTGGGGTATACTGGCCTGCATTGCCCTCATCACCCTACTGCCATTCCTATTTTTAATGAAATACCACAACCGGCTGTTTCGTCGCAAGGACTATCTGGAAAAGAAGATGGAAATCACGAGCAGGAACTCGCCGCTCTGGATTACGATACGTCTTCTTTCGATGACGGCGAAGCATACATCGACCCCACCCATCTCTACACCTATGATTTGGATGTTTTCGGTCCGCATTCCCTTTTCCAGTACATCAACCGTACCTGCACACAGCCCGGGAAACACCGCCTCGCCCACTGGCTGGGAAAACATCTCGAGAGAAAGGAAGAAATCATCCGCCGCCAGGAAGCCGTCAGCGAACTGGCTCCGGAACTGAAATTCCGTCAGCGCTTCCGTATCCTCGGCCTGCTGTACAAAGGAAAAGCCGCCGATGAAACAGAACTGTGCCAATGGGCGGAAAGTCCGAGCATCTTCCGGAACCGAAAACTACTGCGCCTCCTGCCGGTGCTGGTGACGGGAGCCAACCTCATCTGCCTCGCACTCGTCATGGCAGGAATTCTACCCGCAAGTATCTACGGCATCATCTGGACCAGCTTCGTCATCTCCGGCTTCGGCTTCACTGGCAAAGTCACCAAGATGCAGGCCATCTATGGCAAAAAACTGCAAATCCTCTCCACCTACGCCGCCCTGCTCCACCTCATGGAAAAGCAGCC
>ENA-OQBL01000318-OQBL01000318.1-human-gut-metagenome-genome-assembly--contig:-NODE-318-length-26870-cov-6.237819_pt1 | contig 26870 bp, 28 predicted proteins | sample MGYA00242747_ERZ504553 | MGnify/ENA primary metagenome ERZ504553 (study PRJEB26092, sample SAMD00036240) | human gut metagenome | host: Homo sapiens | study: EMG produced TPA metagenomics assembly of...
AGTGCTTTGGACTCGTATCTCAATTTTTTTAAGGCCTCATAAAGTTGTTCTGCTGTGATTCTCATATCCGGAATAAAGGGTATTTATTCAGGGAAATTTATGGAAGCCATTGGCAGAAGGTTGTTTTCGACAATGAATATGCAGACACTAGATATATAAGAATCCCACAATGTGTTTTGTGTTTTTCTGAAAATATATTGCATAGCAGTTGTCAGCCTGTCTGTGACAGGAACAGACTGATCTGTTTTTTCTTTGAGAACATAGTACACTCGGTTACAATATTCATTTCTGATTTGTAGGGGGATTTCAAGAAAGTCATGCTCTGCTTTTGCAACATCCTTGTTGGTTTTCAAAGAAGAATCAGAATCTCTCTTTGTTACAATATATAATATAACTTTTCCAAGCTTATCTTTTATTAATTCTTCTTGTCTAGCCGATATTTCCAAATTTTGTACTGCAAATCTTCCTAAGTCACTCAAATATTGCAGATACTCATTGCTTGTTTGTATAAATTTATGTTCCATGGTATAATTATTTCTTATTTATTCTCGTATCTTTTCTTTTCCTTGTTAGACGTTCTATATAAACCATTGGTACACAGTTTATCATATCTTTATCCCAATATGCTTTCTTGTGGAGAGTATTAACATAGAACGTACCCACAAGTGTAAAAGTCATGTTATCCAGTCCTTGTTCCTTGAGCTGTTCTATCTTTTTTTTCTTACCCATATCATGGATAGTTCTGATCGTCACTTTTTTCCAGAAGGATGTCGCTTTGCCTTCCCACGGTTCAATATTAATACCGGTGATGTATCTATGGGTGATTCTCCTCATGGTTTCCATATCCGTTCCATTTTTTAAGGTGTCATAGGACTGGTTGAGTGAGTCAAGCATGTCGTCAAAGGTAATGTCTGCCTGAATCTGTTTCTCCATATTCTGGATTGCAGCCTCATATTTTCTTATGTTGTCCTGCTCTGCCTTTATTATGCCATTCTGCTTTTTTGGTCAGTTCTTCGTATTTCTCTTTCGTGAAACGGCCATGGACAAAATAGTTCTCGTCAAGGTCGGAACGTCTCTGCATGGTTGATTCCAATATCCCACGTGAATAGGCTATTTTCTGATTGTAGATGCGTATTTCCTCTTCGTATGTTTCTTTTGCATCGTTGCGTTTACAGATCATATCCTCATGTAATTCTTGGAGAGCCACGTACCATGCCAATGATTCTATTACATTCACATTAATGTCCGGTGAATGAAGTAATCCCTTTTCTACAGCATTATGTTTTACTCTACATGAATATGTTGCATCCATAAGATTAACTGAATATGATGCACCACAAGAGCAACGGATTAAAGGTGTTAATAGGTGAGGAGTTTTTTGCTTTGGAACGGGTCCTGTTTTCTTCCCTTTTCTTATGGCATTTCTCCCATGTATCATCATCTATAATTTGGGGATAGATATTGTTACTAGTTCTTATGCCACGATAGATTGGATTCTTTAGTAAACCATACATCTCTGCTTTCACGTTGGTTACAGACAGATTCTTGAAATAGCCTCTGGACTTTAGCTCTTTCCCTAATTCTGTTAAACTGTATTCACCGGAAATATACATATCAAATACGAGGCGAACTAACTTGGATCCTTCTTCATCAATTTGCCAATAACCATCTTCGGAAACTTTATACCCAAGTGTTATTTTGCCGCCCATATACTTACCTTTGTTGAAGCCTTCTTTTTTGGCTCTGGAAAAACGGGCAATCTTGTTCCTCATTTCTGATTCTGCAAGCTGGGCGTATAATGTGAAGATAGTCTCAGCTCCTTCATCAATGGTTTTATCATCTTTGAGCAATCTAATTCTCGGCTCTTTGATGATTAGCTGGATTCCCTTGGTGGTAAGATATTCAAGGATACTGAACAATATCTTTTTCCTTCTGGCTATACGTGAGATTTCCCAAGCGAATACGCAGTCGTATTCACCTGTTTCAAGCAGTTCTTTCATGCGGTTAAGGCCGAATCTTTCTTCTTCATCCAATTTAATAGCACTTTCTTTTGTGGCTATTGAAGAAATGTCCTTATCTTTATATCCATAGAAATGAGCCAGATCATATAGCTCCTTTTCCTGTTCTTCATAGGATTGGGCTTCTGTAGAAACTCTGACTAGTAATATACATTTCATAGTGAAAGAATATATTATTGGTTACGGATACAAATATAGAAAAAAATTATCCACCACCAAATCGTATATTTATGTTACTTGCGAAATTGTATGATGGGACTACGGAAAGGCCGGATGGCAATCAGTGAACTGTCTTTTCCTAATTTTCCTGCTACTGAATGTATTTTAGTCGTTTCCAGACTTTCACCCAATGAAAGGGGAGGGAGAATGCTTGGCATACACTTTGCCATCATGGACTTCCCACTTCCGGGTGAACCGATCATAATCAGGTTGTGTCCTCCGGACGCGGCTACTTCCAATGCGCGTTTTACACTTTCTTGTCCTTTCACATCAGCAAAATCGTATGGAAAGCTACTTTGGTGTTCATAGAATTCCTCCCGTGTATTGACGATGCTAGGCTCCAGATTGCGTTCATTATTGAAAAATTCGATGACCTCTTTGATATTTTCTACGCCATATACTTTCAGGTTGTTTACTACAGCAGCTTCCCGCGCATTTTGTTTGGGAAGTATGAAGCCTTCAAAACCTTGCTCGCGGGCACTGATAGCTATGGAGAGGGCTCCTTTGACTGGTTGAAGGCTTCCATCCAGGCTAAGTTCTCCGATAATAAGATAACGTGAAAGTTTTTCTTCCGATACGATTTGGGTAGCGGCCAATATTCCGATTGCTAGCGGAAGGTCGTATGCAGACCCCCTCCTTGCGTATGTCGGCAGGGGTCCATATTCACTACAATTTGACAAGTGGGGAATTTATATCCGTTTACCTGTAAGGCGGAAATAATACGTTCATGACTTTCTTTCACGGCCGAGTCCGGCAGACCGACAAGGAAGAATTTTATACCTCGTGAACTATTTACTTCAATAGTTACAATGGTAGCGTCGATACCTTGAACGGCTGCTCCATAGACTTTTACCAGCATTCTTTTAATTTTTTATTTTGTCTCTTTCGAGCACGTTCTGCCTCTTTGGCGGCTTTTTCTTTCTCTTTATCTTGTTCTGTCAGCTGTCTCACTTTGTCTATCAGTTCTTTGCCCCGTATATCTTGTGTGATGACCCGCTTGTCAGGACCTATCAGTATATTGGCAGGAATCCGGGTTATGCCTTGTTGCTTGACAATGGAATTGTTCCAGCCTTTGAAATCGCAAACTTGTTTCCATTGCGTGGTATCTCTTTGAATGATTTTCTCCATCCATTCCTTTTTATCCAGATCAAGGGAGAGGCTGATAATAACAAACTTGTCTTTTTTCAATGCCTTTTGTACGGATACTAAAGAATCTTGTGTGGCAATGCTTTCTTTGTTCCAGCTTGCCCAAAAATCCAAAAGGACATATTTCCCTTTTACACTGTTCCAGTTGACGGTCTTTCCTTTTTTATCCGTGCACGAGATGTTGGAAACGTAGCGATGTTCTGTCAGTTCTTTTTTCTCACTTAATTTATTCTGGAGTTCTATAATATAAGGTGTGTCTTTTATAATACCGCTTAGTCCTTTTATCAGCTGATCTATGTGGTTGTAATCAGGAAGCGAGTCCTGTACGTAATATTTGTCTATCAGATAGATATTGCTGTACGAGCTTGGGTTGGTTTTAATCAACGAATCCACAGCAGTCATAACAGCTGCCTTGTTATTTTCTAAGGTGCTAAGGTACTGGATATGTTTTGCCAGTTGTGCGTTTTCTCCCTTTCCTTTAACCTCTATCTTTCCGGCCATTCCGTTTAGGGTAACACTTTCTCCTTTATCAGCATATATCGGTAAGATTTGTTTTTCTCCCAATAGTAATGAGAAGATAGTAAATGTGTCAGGGGTAATGGTGTAAGTGAATTTACCTTTTGAGAGGAGTATGGTATCCAGCTTGTAATCGGGTTCTTGATAAAATACTAATATAGTGTCTGAAGGAAGTCCTTTAATGCTTCCTTCCAAGGTGAATGTATTTTTCTTGCCGCAGCCGCTTGCCAGCACAACAAGAGTGAAAAGAAAGAATAGTAATTTTTTCATTTCAAGATATTTTTTGCGAAAATACGCATTTTGTGGCTAAAGGCAGGTATAAATGAAGGTTATTTTACATAAAAAGACCGGAAGCTTCATCACGAAGCCTCCGGTTTCAGTCATAATCATCTAAAAAACTAGACAAGATGATATCTAGTTATATTATTTGATAGCATCAGCGTATTTAGCGAACTCGCGATCGTTAGCAGCTTTTTCAGCCATTGAAGGATCTTTTGCGATTGCGCTCTTGATGCTGCTGCTTACCAATGAAGCATTGTTTGTGCGAGCACCAACGATAGCCATCAAGTAGTCAGTCATTGCATCCGGATTCTTGATTGCAGACAAAGTAGCTTTTGCTTTGTTATAGTCTTTAGCCAAAATCTGAGCTTGAGCGGCACTGTTAGTCTTAGCGTCACCGAATGAGTTGACAGCTCTGTCATACTGGCCTTGTTTGATATATAAGTTACCCAAAGCTTCGCCGGCAGCGTTAGCACCTGTAGCTTTGCCTAAGTAAGTTTCGGCAGCTGCAACATTGCCCTTAACCAATTCGCAAAGACCAAGGTTAGCGTTTACTTCAGGAGCGTTAGCGTTCTTAGAAGCAGCTTGTTTGAAGTAGCTTTCTGCTTTAGCAGCATCACCGGCAGCGAATGCCAATTCACCCAAGTTATTATAAGCACGGAAATCGTTCGGATAAAGTTGAGTTGTCTTGGTGAAGATAGCTTCTTTGCGAGCGTTGTCGTTAGTCAGTGTAGCAGCGTACAATAATTCTTCTACACTCAATACTTTAGGATCAGAGTTGAATGCTTCGTTGATTTCGTCATCGCTACGACCGATGATGTCATAGTTGGCAGTTAAACGGGCACGACGCAACTGAGGCAGGATTTCGTCAGCCAAAGTTTTGTATACAGAAGAGATATTCTTGATTTCAGCTTCTCTTTGTTCAGGATCATTGTACATAGAAAGAACACGTAAGATCAAATCTTTATCCTGCAAGTTTGATTTAGATACCAGTTCTTGGAAGCCTTCCCAGTCTTGTGCAGTGTATTTTGCATCCAGGTTAGTATCAATCTTGCCCTTCTTCAACTGGCGTTCCATATATTTTTCTGTGTTTGCTTCACGGTTTTCAGCCAAACCGGTGTTCAGTTCCACACCACCATCAGGTGAAGCGTATGCAGAAATTTCGATGTTGTTCAGTTTGTAGTTCTTTGTGTCGGCATTAATTTCAGCCACTTTCTTATGGAATTCTTTGATATCGTCAGAATTCAATTCGCTGTTGCGCAAGTTGGCTTGCTGGATCAAGAACATGATGTTGGCAGTCTGAGCATCTTTAATAATGCGTTGGAAAGCATCGTTAGCGTATGATGCGTTGGAGCTGGCAGCAGTAGGCAGTTCAGAAGTCGCGATAACGCCATCAGCGATTTTCACAGAAGGAATAGTGTATGATTTCTTTCCTTTTGTAATCTTGAAATCAAGATAAAGTTCAGAGTTTGCCATTTCGGGAACGTAGTCGAAAGAAGCTTTCATCGTGTAGCTGCCACCTGCCTTGTAAGCGATAGTCTGATTGTTTCCTTCTACTTTTTCTCCTTGGAATACAGCGGGCTGGCCTTTAGCTTCGCCGCCTTTCCATCTCAGAACGGGGGTAACTTCAACAGTTGCGTTCTTCTTGAAATACTTTTCGGGGAATTTACCATTAATTGTCACAGGCACTTTACCACCGATTGCTTCAAGCACTTCAGGGTTAGTTGTGAAATAGTCAGAAGACAATTCTCCCATCTTGCCGCATGATGATAAGGCAAGGACCAATAAAGCCACTAAGGGCAAATACAACTTTTTAATCATAGTTACTTATTAATTTAACGTTTGTAATGTAAAATTCGCTATAGTACGTTTTTGTGCGTCTCTTTGGGGACAAAGATAGGAAAAACTCTATTATATGCTAGCTTCTTAGCCTGCTTTTTTTTCAATTTATCTTAAAATATTTTAGAATATAGAACCTTTATTATCTTTTTCTCTGAATTTGATGTTACGGGGGTGATGTTCTATGATTTCACTGCGTAGCATATTACGGTCTATATGTGTATAAATTTCTGTTGTCCCGATACTTTCATGTCCCAGCATACACTGTATGGCACGCAAGTTGGCGCCTCCTTCCAGCAAATGTGTTGCAAAAGAATGGCGGAAAGTGTGAGGACTGAATTTTTTTTTTCAGACCTATCCGGGCTGCCAGTTCTTTGATGATATGGAAAACCATGATGCGGGAGATGTTCTTCCCGAAATTGCTGATAAAGACAAAGTCTTCAAATCCCGGCTTTATTTTCATCAGGTTACGGTCGGTGAAGTAGAGCCTGATTTCCTTGATGGCGCGCGGTGAAATAGGAACCAGCCGCTGTTTGCTTCCTTTTCCTTCCACTTTGATGAAGCCTTCTTCAAAATAAAGTTCGGATAATTTCAGGTTGCAGAGTTCGGAAACGCGGAGCCCGCAACTGTAAAGCGTTTCCAGTATGGCCCTGTTGCGCTGTCCCTCTTTGGTGCTGCGGTCTATGCTTCCTATCAGCAGGTCTATCTCTTCTACAGTCATTACTTCGGGCAGTTTGAAACCTGTCTGGGGGGATTCCAGCAATTCTGTCGGGTCGGCTTTCAGGTAATCTTCCATAATGAGGAAACGGTAGAAAGAGCGGATGCCCGACAAGATACGTGCCTGCGAACGGGGGTGGATGCCGATATCATGTAATCCGGCCGAGAAATCTTCCAGATTTTCAAGCCGGACATCCAGAATGTTGATGTTTTCTAATGTAAGATAAGCCAGTAACTTGTCCAGGTCAGTAAGATAAGCATCTACCGTATTGTCAGATAACGATTTCTCCAACTTTAAATATTGTTTGTATTTCACCAATATCTTGTCTGTTTTCTCGGTTCTTTTCATTTCTTTTTTCTACCTTTGTACCCAAATTCCCTGCAAAGGTAGAAAAAGTTCAGATATAGTATAAATATGAAAATACAAATTATTAATGGACCTAATATCAATTTATTAGGCAAACGGGAACCTTCCATTTATGGCGCTGTTTCATTTGAAGACTATCTGGTGGAATTGCGCCGTACTTATCCGGACATTGAAATAGCGTATTATCAGTCGAATGTGGAAGGTGAGATGATCAACAAAATACACGAAGTGGGTTTTGATTATGACGGCATCGTGTTGAATGCAGGGGCTTATACGCATACTTCCATTGCTTTGCAGGATGCTATCCGCGCCGTGACAGCTCCCGTGGTTGAGGTGCACATCTCGAATGTACATACCCGTGAGGAGTTTCGCCATAAGTCGATGATTTCCTGTGCTTGTGCGGGAGTGATTTGTGGGTTCGGGCTTCATTCATATCGTTTGGCGATTGAGGCTTTGTTAATGAGAAAATAAAACGTTTAGGTATAATATAAGGTGATAAGATTATGATGTTGAAACAAACAAAAATCGTAGCGTCCATCTCAGATCAGCGTTGCGAGGTAGAGTTTATAAGAGATCTTTTCAAGGCCGGTATGAATGTGGTCCGTATGAATACGGCTCACGCTTCGCGTGAAGGTTTTGAAAAATTGATAACCAATGTACGTGAGGTTTCCAACCGTATTGCCATATTGATGGACACAAAAGGGCCCGAAGTGCGTACTACTGCTATTGCGGGCGGCGAGCCTATTCCTTATCAGATTGGTGACAAAGTGAAGATTGTAGGCAATCCTGCACAAGAAACGACCCGTGAATGTATTGCTGTATCTTATCCCGGTTTTGTGCATGATCTCCAGGTGGATGGCGATATTCTGATTGATGATGGTGATCTGGAGCTGCGTGTGATTGAGAAGACAGACGAGTATTTGTTGTGTGAGGTGCAGAATGAAGCTACTTTGGGTAACCGTAAGAGTGTAAATGTACCGGGTGTGCGCATCAATCTTCCTTCTTTGACAGAAAAGGACCGTAACAATATACTGTATGCTATTGAAAAGGACATTGATTTCATAGCACATTCGTTTGTTCGTAATAAGCAGGATGTGCTGGATATCCGTCAGATACTGGATGCATACGGCAGCGACATTAAGATTATCGCCAAGATCGAAAATCAGGAAGGAGTGGACAATATTGATGAAATATTGGAAGTGGCCGACGGAGTCATGGTGGCTCGTGGTGACTTGGGCATTGAGGTTCCTCAGGAACGAATTCCCGGCATTCAGCGTCTGTTGATCAAAAAATGTATTCTGGCAAAGAAACCGGTGATTGTTGCTACCCAGATGTTGCATACCATGATTAATAATCCGCGTCCTACCCGTGCTGAAGTGACCGATATTGCCAATGCTATTTACTACCGCACGGATGCATTGATGCTGAGTGGGGAAACGGCATACGGCAAGTATCCGGTGGAAGCCGTGAAGACGATGGCCAAGATTGCAGCGCAGGCCGAGAAAGATAAACTGGCCGAGAATGACATCCGTATTCCTTTGGATGAAAACTCCAATGATGTAACCGCTTTCCTGGCAAAACAGGCAGTAAAGGCTACCAGCAAACTGAATATCCGCGCCATTATTACCGACAGTTTCAGCGGGCGTACCGCACGTAATATTGCTGCTTTCCGTGGCAAATATCCTGTATTGGCCATCTGTTATAAAGAAAAAACGATGCGTCATCTGGCTTTGTCATATGGGGTGGAAGCTATCTATATGCCCGAAAAGGCTAACGGACAGGCATATTATTTCGCTGCTTTGCGTAAATTGCTGGATGATGGTGTCTTGAGTGAAAGCGACATGGTGGCTTACCTGAGCAGCGGCAAGCAAGGTACTCAGACTTCTTTCCTTGAAATCAATGTAGTGGGAGATGTGTTGAAGTATGCTATGGACTATGTGCTGCCCAACCGCAACCGTTACCTATAATAATAGAAGATAGGAATGAAAGAAACGGACGCTATTGACGAATATATCCTTCAGCACATTGATGAAGAAAGTGATTATCTGAAGGCACTTTATCGCGATACGCACGTCAAGCTTTTACGTCCCCGTATGGCTTCCGGCCACTTGCAGGGGCGTATGCTGAAAATGTTTGTGCAAATGATACGCCCCCGTCAGGTGCTGGAAATCGGGACTTACAGTGGCTACTCCGCACTTTGCCTGGCCGAAGGGTTGGAAGAGGGGGCCACGTTGCACACATTTGAGATAAACGATGAGCAGGAGGACTTTACACGTCCCTGGCTGGAAGGTTCGCCTTACGCTGGCAAGATTAAATTTTATATAGGTGATGCGCTGAAGTTGCTGCCTGGCATGAACATTACCTTTGATTTGGCGTTTGTAGACGGTGATAAGCGGAAGTATATTGAATATTACGAAATGGTACTGGAGAAATTATCACCCGGCGGATACATCATTGCCGATAACACATTGTGGGACGGACATGTATTGGAGGAACCGCATCATACAGATCTTCAGACTATTGGAATAAAGAAATTTAATGATTTGGTAGCTGCCGACAAACGGGTTGAAAAGGTGATTCTTCCCTTGCGCGACGGGCTGACAATCATAAGAAAATGTTGAATAATGTGCCGATAGGTTATGCTATGAACCGTATGGCATATTAACAAATTAGCAAACTGAATAATTATTAATTATGGAAACGACCAGACAAAATAAGATTTCTCGTTTGATCCAAAAGGAGTTGAGTGAGATTTTCCTGCTTCAGACCAAGTCCATGAATGGTGTTTTGGTGTCGGTAAGTGCTGTCCGCATCAGTCCCGATATGAGTATTGCACGTGTCTATCTCAGCGTGTTCCCTTCTGAGAGGAGCCAGGAAATAGTAAAGAATATCAATGATAATATGAAATCCATCCGTTATGAGTTAGGAACACGGGTACGCCATCAGTTGCGCATCATTCCCGAGTTGAAATTCTTTGTGGATGATTCATTGGATTATGCCGAACGTATAGACGAATTGTTGAAAAAGTAGAACCGGACGGTGAATTTTCCCTTTTATATAGCGAAGCGTTATCTTTTTTTCCAAGAAGTCGCACAATGCCATTAATGTCATTTCAGCCATTTCCGTCTGCGGAGTGGCTTTGGCTACATTGGCATTGGTATGTACTTTGTCTGTTTTTAACGGCTTCCAGGATCTGGTGGCTACTTTCTTTACGGCTTTTGATCCGGAGCTGAAAATTACGGCTGTCACCGGAAAGGTCTTTGACGGACAGGAAGCGCGTATAGAAGCTTTGCGCCGGATGCCGGAGATCGCTGTTTTTTCTGAGTCCTTGGAAGAGAATGCGATGGTTCAGTATAAGGGCCGTCAGACTATGGCGGTGATCAAGGGAATTGAGGATAATTTCGAGGATCTGACCGCTATTGACAGTATTCTTTTCGGCCGGGGGCAATTCGTGTTGCATGATGAAGTGGTGGATTATGCCATTCCCGGCATAGAATTGGTTTCCATCTTGGGAACGGGTATCAAATTCCTCGATCCGCTAGAGATTTATGCTCCCAAACGGGGAGCTAAAGTCAATATGGCCAATCCAGCTTCCAGCTTTAACTCTGCCGATTTATATTCCAGCGGCCTTGTGTTTGCGGTGAACCAACAGAAGTATGACTCTTCTTACATTTTGACTTCCCTCCAATTTGCCCGTAGGTTGTTCCAGTATGACACAGAAGTGAGTTCGGTAGAATTGAAATTGAAGCCGGATGCAGATGTAGGGAGTGTAAAATCGAAGATACAGAAAATATTGGGAGATGGTTTCCGGGTGCAGGACCGGTATGAGCAGCAAGCGGATACTTTCCGCATTATGGAGATAGAGAAGCTGATATCTTATATTTTCCTTACCTTTATCCTGATGATAGCTTGCTTTAATGTAATAGGCTCCTTGTCCATGCTGATTATAGATAAGAAGGCAGATGTAGTGACATTGCGCAATTTGGGGGCCAGCGACAAGCTGATCACGCGTATATTCCTGTTCGAGGGGCGTATGATTTCACTGATAGGTGCGGTGGTTGGTGTGATACTGGGGCTGATCCTTTGCTTTATCCAGCAGGAATTCGGATTGCTTTCGCTGGGAGGTGGTAATTCCGGCGGTAATTTTGTGGTGGATGCTTATCCCGTCAGTGTCCATGTATGGGATATTGTTATAGTCTTTGCCACTGTGCTGGTGGTGGGCTTTCTTTCCGTGTGGTATCCCGTGCGCTATCTCAGCCGCAGGTTGCTGGGCAGGTAATTTATTTATTATTGTTGATACGGCTGATGTTTGTCGGTTTGTACGGTACGGCTTGGCTGCTTTCTTTGTTTTTATTCTTTTCGTCTTTTGGCCTTATGGCTTTATCTGGTTAAGTCTTTTCTTCTTTGTGGTTAACCTTGTTTTACCTTATGGTTAAGCTCTTTTTTATGGCTGTGTACTATAGTCTCTTGCGGTGGTTTGTACAGTCTGATATAGTGGACTGTATAAACTCTTGCAGTAGACTGTACAGTCCACTGCCGGAGTCTGTAGTAGTTAACTGTATGATAAGGGTTAGCTATAAGGGAAAACGACCTTAATCGTCGGAGCAATAGGGCTTGGTAGAAGCTTCTTTCCAGGGTGTTTCAGATCTTCTACTTTCAGGGTCCTCAAATCAATTCGTAGCTGCTCACCTGAATAGGCATATCCAGATTATGCAGCACCTTCTCCAGCAAAATGCCTTCCCGATTATCATATTCATAGCCGAAAGTGGCGCGGATGCCTTGAAGGATAAACTGTGTGGCGCGGTCCAAGGCGATAGGAAGACTGTCGCCTTGCATCAGTGAGCCGGTTATCACACTGGTAAATGTATCGCCTGTGCCGGGATAGTGTGCGGGCAGGTAGGGACACGTTACTTTCCAATAGCGGTTTCCCTGTCTGTCATAGGCGTAAACGGAAGTTTTGCGAGGATCTCCCTGTACGGGCACGCTGGTGATAATAACGATACCGGGGCCGTGCTCCGAAATTTCATGCAGGTAAGCTTTTAGTTCTTCGTCTGTATTCTCCGCTTTATAGGGTTTGTCCAGCAAATAGAACAGTTCGGTCATATTGGGCGTGATGACATCTGCTTTCCGGATGAGGTGACGCATTTCCAGAATCATTTGTTCGTCAAAATTGGTATATAGCTTTCCGTTGTCTCCTAATACGGGATCTATCATGACCAGGCTGTCGGACTGGCGGAAATCATCAATGAACCCGGATACGATTTGTATCTGGCGGGGAGATCCCAAGTAGCCCGTATAAATAGCATCGAATTGTACGCCAAGTTGTTTCCATTCACTGATAATCTTGGGCATCTCGTCCGTGAGGTCCAAAAAATGAGAAGTGCGGGTATTGGGTGTGGCTGGACAATACGGCTGTGGGCAGAGGGCAGACTTGAAAGCCCATGGATGAGAGGATAGGGATAACGACGGTGAGGGATACCCGCCCTGCACCGGACAGATCGTGTACCGCAGCTATCTTCTTTACTTTATTTGTATACATATCTTCATGAATTAAGCGTTATGGATGGTATATATAACAGGTAAACCGGAAGAAAGTTATTCCAATGCTATGCTTTTTACCTTTATGTCTTGCCGGCCCAAGAAGATGGAAGCGGATTCCTCAAACTTGTTTTCGCTTTCTGTGGTGAGGAAGCGGCAGTTTCCTCCTTTATCGCAGCGTGCGTCCATTTCCGGATGGCGGTTTAAATAGTCTCGCAGGCTCCGGGCCACATATTCCCCTTGTGAAATGATGCGGATAGGTTCAGGCGTAAATTGCCTTATTTTATCCAGTAGCAGCGGATAATGGGTACATCCCAATATGATGGTGTCAATCATCGGATCTTTATCCAGCAGCCGGTTGATATGTTGTTTGACGAAATAGTCGGCTCCTTCCGATTGATATTCATTATTCTCTACCAAGGAAACCCACATGGGACAGGCTTCTCCTGTTACCACAATGTCGGGAGATAACTTATGTATTTCCAAAAGATAGGATTCGGATTTGATGGTACCGGCTGTGGCCAGTATACCTACGTGCCGGCTTCGGGTGATTTCTCCTATACTTTCTGCTGTAGGCCGGATGACACCGAGTACTCTGCGGGTAGCGTCTATTACCGGAAGATTGATCTGCTGGATGGTGCGTAAGGCTTTTGCCGATGCTGTGTTGCATGCCAATATCACCAAAGGACATCCCAGTTCAAACAGTTTGCTTACGGCTTGCAGGGTAAATTCGTAAACAACTTCAAAAGAGCGCGGCCCGTACGGACAGCGTGCGCTGTCTCCCAAATAGATATAATCATACTCAGGCATCAGTCCGCGTATTTTGTCCAGAATGGTCAGACCGCCGTAGCCGGAGTCGAATACACCGATGGGACCGGTTGAAGGGAGGATAGATGGGATCATGGCAGTATAGCTATATAATACAGGCACGGATTACACGGATGTTCACGGTTCTGAAACCTGTGAAATCTGTGTAATCCGTGCCTGTAAAGGTCCTTAACTTAATTATTTGATTCCTACTTTAGCTTTGACAGCAGCAGTTACATCTGTAGACTGCGCTTCATTTACGTAGGGAATTTCTGTTCTGTTCAAATCGAAGATATAAGTATATCCACCTTCTTGGCCTACTGCTTTGATGGCGTCTTCAATTTTCTTGTAGATAGGTTCCATCATATCAGCGTATGATTTCTGCAACTGTTGTTGTGCATCTTGTTGGAACTGCATTCCTTTTTCCTGTAACTCCTGCAATTCTTTCTGGCGTCTTTCCTGAATGTTCTTGGGAAGGTTGGCTTGTTCCTGTTGATATTCAGTATATTTTTTGGTCAGTTCATCAGTTGCACGTTTCATTTCATCCTCGTATTGTTTCTGCATGGCTTGGATGTCGGTCTGGGCCTTTGTGAATTCCGGCATGACAGTAAGTACATCTGCGGATTTAATATGCCCGAATTTCTGAGCAAATACACTCATCGGAGCGATAAGTAAAAGTAGTAAAGCAATTTTTTTCAACATAGTTCTATTTTTTATTAGTTATTGCAAATTTGGATTATCGGTTGCAAATGTAGGAAATTAATTTGAATATCCTAATCTTGAGAGCACTTCATTGCTGATATCAATGCTTGGAGATGCGAAAATAATGCTTTGGGCGGAGCCTCTGTCCACTACTGCCGCATATCCTTTTTGCTCTGAAATCTGTTTTACCGCTTCATAGATTTTATCTTGAATTGGTGCGATCAATGCCTCTTGTTTTTTGGCCATTTCTCCTTCGGGACCGAAATATTTCTTTCTCAGTTCGGCTGCTTCCTTTTCTTTTGCTACAATCGCTTCTTCTCTTTGCGTTTTCTGTGCGGCCGACAGGGAAGCCGAGGCTTTCTGATATTCTTTATAAAGTGCTTCCGCTTCTTTTGCTTTTGCTTCCACCTCACTTTGATATTGTTGTGAAGCTTGATTCAGTTGGGTATTCGCCTGTTCGTATGCAGGAATATTCTTCAGGATATATTCCATATCAATCAAGGCGAACTTTTGAGCGCTGGCTGTGAATACACAAGCCACAAACAATAGAGATAATAGGATAGCCTTTTTCATAATCACATTGTTTTTAGTTATTAAAACTCTTGTCCCAGGATAAAGTGGAACTGGCTTCCACTATACTGGCTGGATCCGTTAATCTTGTCGAAACCGTATGCCCAGTCAATACCCATCATACCAATCATCGGCAGGAAGATACGGACACCGACACCTGCCGAGCGTTTCAACTGGAACGGATTGAATTTGCTTACATCTGTCCATGCGTTACCTCCTTCAATGAAGCCTAATGCATAGATACTGGTCGAATTTTCCAGCATCAACGGGTATCTTAATTCTGCACCTAAACGTACGTAAGCATAGCCTTCACTACCATAAGGAGTCAATGAACCGTTTTCGTAACCACGCAGTGCAATGGTTTCGGAAGCGTAGCTGGTGCTATAGCCTGTCATACCGTCACCACCCATATAGAATGTTTCAAAAGGTGATTTCTTGTACTTGTTATAGTGACCCAGCAAACCGAACTCTGCACGTGTCATGATAACCGGACATTTCTGACCTCCTGTAAGAGCGGTATAGGTCTTTGATTTGAATTTCCATTTGTGGTATTCAATCCAGTTGAACATACTTGCCGCTTCATCATAATCATCTTTACCGTATACCGAGTAGTCCTTGTTACTGAACAATGAGTACGGAGGAGTCAGCTGTACGGAAGCCGAGAATTCAGAACCGCGACGCGGGAAAATCGGGTTATCCGTAGAGTTACGTGCCAAAGTCAGATTCAAACTCAGGTTGTTGCAATTACCGGTTGACATGTATTCTCCGTTGTTCAACTTGATATACAAGTAGCTCCAGTCTTTCAAAATAAAGCGCTGGTAAGAAAGTTCGGCTGACAAGGTAAAATAGTCATCCGGCCATCTCAAACGCTTACCCCAACCGATAGATGCTCCATACATCTGGATAGATTTATCGGGGTCATAAAAAGACTCGTAGTTGTTATTATATCCGCCATAATAATTTCCATAACCGCTGTAATAATTGTAGTAATTATTCATATAAGCTGAGTTATAGTAGTTACTGCTGATATCTGTCTGTATGGAGTAGAAAGCCGAAACAGAGAATGAATTCGGACGTTTTCCGCCAAACCATGGGTCAAAGAACGATACACTATATGACTGGTAATAACTACCGTTGGTCTGTCCGCTGATGGTTAATGTCTGTCCATCACCTTGTGGCAGGAATCCGCGGTAGTTGTCACTCTTATGGAACAAGTTGGCCATAGAGAAGTTCGTGAACTTCAAACTTAATTTACCGATAACACCGGTCTGTCCCCAACCTGCCGAGAATTCTACCTGGTCGTTTGCTTTGGACTCCAGGTTCCAGTTGATGTCTACCGTACCGTTGGTCGGGTCCGGTTGTACATCCGGCTGGATATTTTCAGGGTTGAAGTGTCCCATTTGGGCTATCTCACGATAAGAACGTTCCAATGCTTCTTTGCTGAACAGGTCTCCCGGCTTGGTTCTTAACTCACGGCGTACTACGTTTTCATACAAACGGTCGTTACCGTTGATACGCACTTTGCTGATAGAGGCCTGAGGACCTTCCTGAATACGCATTTCCAAATCAATGGAGTCGCCGTCTATGTTTACTTCTACGGGGTCAAGGTTATAGAAAACGTATCCTTTATTATAGTAGTAGTTACCGATAGCATCTTCATCACCGGTCAGACGCTCGGTCATTAATTTCTGGTTATAAACATCTCCCTTTTTCATACGGAGCTGTTCGTTCAGCCAGTCCGAAGCATAAATGGTGTTACCTACCCAGGTCACGTTGCGCAGATAGTATTTGTCACCTTCTTCTATTTTCATGTACACGTCGACGGTACGGTCATCGTACGGAGAAACACTGTCCACAACAATTTGTGCGTCGCGGTAACCTAATTCGTTGTATTTGTCGATGATATGCTGTTTGTCTTCTTCGTATTTCTCTTCAATGAATTTTTTTGGTACGGAAAAGGTTGACAAGTTTGTTTTTTCTCATTCGTCTTCTTCATGACGCGTTTTAACTTCTTGTCACTTAACACGGTGTTGCCGTCAATGGTGATCTTGTGGACTTTTACCTTTTCTTTCTTGTCAATCATCACATCAACATCCACTTGGTCCTTATTGTCAGCCAAATCACGCTCTACGATGGTCACTTCGGCGTTTTTAAAACCTTTTTCATCGAAATGTTTCTTGATTAATATTTTAGCACGGTCTATCAAGTTGGGAGTAATCTGGCTTCCTTTTACCAAACCTAGTTTGGCTTCCAAATCTTCACGCTCGCTTTTCTTTACGCCGTGGTAACGAATGTCGGCAATACGTGGACGTTGGGCCAGGATGATTTTTAAATAGATCTTGTCTCCAACAATTTTTTCAGCTAGGATTTGTACATCCGAGAACAGTCCGTGTCGCCAATAACGTTTTACAGCTGTGGTGATGTCATCTCCCGGAACAACAATGGTCTGTCCTACCGATAGTCCTGAAAGTCCGATCAATACATAATCTTCATAGTTTTTTACGCCTTCTACTTTGATTCCGCCGATTTCATACTTCTTGGGCGTTCCGGAATAAAGTATGACTGGATTGTCGTTTTCTTCTACGTTTGCTTCTTGGGCGTAACTGCCTGTTGAAAAGCAAAATAGGCATGTAAGCGTTAATAGTATAAGTGAAATACGATATAGCATTTTATCTAACTTTATATTTGTTCACTGGTTTTGCCGAAACGGCGTTCTCTTTTCTGATAATCATAAATGGCTTTGCAAAATTCTTCTTCGCGGAAGTCCGGCCAGAACGTTTCACAAAAATATAGTTCGGAATAAGCACATTGCCAAAGCAGATAGTTGCTAAGGCGGATTTCTCCTCCGGTACGTATAAGCAAATCCGGGTCGGGCATATAGTTTGTACTTAAATGTGCACTTATCAAATTGTCATCGATGTCCTCAATGGCTAGTTTGTCGTTTTGAATCTTGGCCGCTATTTGTCTTACCGCTTCTGTTATTTCCCATTTGGAAGAGTAGCTTAAAGCAAGTGTCAGACACATACCAGTATTGATTGAGGTGCGTTCAATGCATTGGTTCAATCGTTCCAGAACTTCTACCGGTAACTTTGCCGTATCACCGATAATGCGAAAACTGATGTTGTTTTTCATGAAAGTTTCTTCTTCAATGGAGTCCATCAGAAGACTCATCAGAGCAGCGACTTCATCTACCGGACGATTCCAGTTTTCGGTAGAGAAAGTATATAGTGTCAAGTATTTGACTCCCAGTCTAGCCGCTTCTTCTGCTATGATGTGTACAGTTTCTGCACCGGCTTGATGTCCGAAGCTGCGCGCCTGTCCACGTTGTTTAGCCCATCTTCCATTTCCATCCATTATAATGGCTACATGGGCAGGTATACGGCTTTTGTCTATTTGCTCTCTATATGGCATGTCGCAATCTATTTTATATGACTCTCTTTGACTTTATTCCTTGGAATCGAATCCCAACTTATTGATTCGTCCTCTCCATACTTCTCCGCTTCGGCTCCATATAATCCACAAGAAGTTATTCTTGTCTACAACATAAGAATAGTTGCCGTCTGCCTGGTTGTATAGATCAGTGAATTCTGTAGGGAAGAATACATATCTTGAAACAGGTTTCCATGTAACGCCTTGATCCGTTGATCCGTAGAATCGGCTGAAAGCGGGAATGTCCTTACCGAAACTTTTACCCGGACCGCCGAAAGCGTATAATTGGTCGTTGTAATGAATCATGGCTATATTAGCCAGCTTGGGACAATAAAAACTATCGTATGCGGCTGTAGGATAATCTGCCCAACTGTCTTCTGTAGTCAGTCTGGTCCATACAGTAGAGGTCGTGTCGGTCGCAATGGGATTTTCTCCCATTAGTACCATACGGTCTATGAATTTATTGGTTACCAACGGGTAAGCTGTGTATGATAACTGATTTTTCGGGAAATTGGCCGGAACCTCGCCATTAGTATCCCAAACCAGAGCATCCGTACTTTCCATAAAATGATTGTTGGTGTCTATGGCGTACAATTTGCAGTTATGTTCTGAATGAACACCGGCAATCAGCTTCTCGAATTTGGTGTTAGTGCCCATCTTGCTCCAGCTTTTTCCGTCAGAGGAGCAGTACAGGTCATTGTCGGCAAGTATGTATAATTGGTTTCCCCATGCCATGGCAGAAGAATAGTCCGCATTTTGCATATTTTCAGGTAAAGCCTGTAAGGGCGTCCAGGTTTTTCCGTCATTGATGTGGGTGCTTGTAACAGCGGCGCCATTGTCTTGCTGTGCGAAAACATAAATATAATCCCCTAATGTGACTGCTTTCTGTGCTTGGATAGTGTTGTCGAAACTACTTCCTCTATGGCTCCACTGCAATGAGTCGGGAACTTGTTTATGTACATTAATCTCGGCTTTATAAATAGGTCCATAGACTCCGCTCATCGCCATAACTTTAAATTGGACAGGCTTTTCGAAATTCAAGGAGTCGGTATCATTCCACAACGAATCTTTGTCCTCAGCGACAATAAAAATGCCAATACCGTCTGATTTTATGCTGACTACGACTTTGCTGATGTCTGTACCGACTGGCAGGGAGTCTACGTTGTAGATATGTCTTGTGCCTTGGTCGATGGCAAAAGGGTATTTGGTACCATCAACGGTGAATGTCAGCGTTGTGTCTTTGCCATTAACCTTTTCGGTATATTGAGTTTCAATTTTATCTTTTATAGCAAAAGAGGTAATGCTTGATTCTGAACTATATTCTGTTTCTACTTCGTTGTCGTCCAAGCAAGATGTAATCATAAAAGCCGCAGCAAGCAGACTTGTGATGACAGTCAAAAACTTTATTTTCATTTGCAAATGAGTCTATTGTTACAAGTCGCAAAAGTAGGAAGATTTTTTTCCTATATAGAAGTTTTGGGACAAGTTTTATATTAATTTATAGATAAACCAGCCCTTTTTCTCGGTCAATCAGCCACATTTTATCTTTGAATTTGTGAATGGACGGCATGCATTATTTCTCTTCCAAAGTATATTTTATTCAGTTTAAAGTGTTTTTTTTGAATAGAAGGTGCCTGTATTCCATTGTTTAAGCGTAGTGGAGCCTTTTCTATGAAGGCTTCATCCCATAAGCCGGAGTCTATGAAAGACTGTAATAAAATACTTCCGCCTTCTACTAGGAGTGATTGTATTTTTTTCTGATATAATACTTCCATTATTTGCGGCAGGATATCTTTGTTGAAATCCAACGATATGTATTCTGTTAATGCGTTTGGCTGACAGGGGGATTCCCGGGTAAACACGAATGTCTTTATTTTGCCGTTGAAAAGTTCCAAATCTCGGGGTAATGTCAATTCTTTATCTATTACCAGACGCACGGGATGCTTGCCGTACCAATTCCGGGTGGATAGGGAGGGATTGTCAAGTAATGCCGTGTGTCGTCCTACTAATATAGCGTCATGTTCAGCGCGTTTTTTTGTGTACCAGCATGCTGGTCAGCGGATTGGAAAGTATGATCGGCTTTCCTCCTGTGCGGTTTATATCGATAAAGCCATCAGCGGATTCTGCCCACTTTAAGGTTATGTATGGGCGTTTGAGCGTGTTGAATGTTATGAAGCGTCTTATCAGGTGCCGGCATTCCTCTTCTAAGACGCCTACGGTTACTTCAATGCCGGCTTTGCGCAGTTTCTCGATGCCTTTGCCGGCTACTTGGGAATACGGGTCTATGCAGCCTATTACGACTTTGGGGATTCTCTTCTCTATAATCAGGTCGGCGCAGGGAGGGGTCTTTCCATAATGGGAGCATGGTTCCAGACTTACGTATATGGTTGATTCCTTCAAAAGATTTTCGTCTTTAACGGAACGTATGGCGTTTACTTCGGCATGTGCCTCTCCGCAACGGATGTGGTAGCCTTCTCCAATAATGGTGTCGTGATATACAATGACAGCACCTACCATCGGATTAGGGGCTGTGTTACAAAGTCCGTTGTATGCCAGTTGCAGGCAACGGGAAATATATTTTTCATCTTTTGTCATAACGATCTTGTTTAAATTCTTACTTTTGCATATAAAATGACACTATGAATCCTGTTGTATCTTACATAAAACAAACCTTGCAGGGATATTACCCTGATTCAGAACTTGTGCCTATGGCTAAATTGCTGCTTACACAAGTCTTCGGCATGTCTGTTGTTGAATTGTATGCAGGCAAAGATACTACTTTTTCGGTGAATGAGCGGAAACAGCTGGATGATATTCTGGTTCGTCTGCAAAAACTGGAACCTATTCAATACATAATAGGTACGGAAGAATTTTATGGCCTTACTTTTGAAGTGAATAAACATGTATTGATTCCACGTCCGGAAACAGGGGAGTTGGTAGACTGGATTATACGGGAGCATAAGTATGGTCGGGTTAGAATATTGGATATTGGTACGGGGAGCGGCTGCATCGCTGTCTCTTTGGCTAAGAATTTGGAAGAGGCGGAGGTCGTTTCATGGGATGTTTCAGAAAAGGCGTTGCAAGTTGCGGAACGTAATTGCAGGCGGAACGGCGTTCGTGTAATTCTTGAGCAAAGGGATGTGCTGCTTGCTTCTCCTGCAGGTGAGCGGTTTGATGTCATTGTCAGCAATCCACCTTATATTACAGAAAAGGAGAGGGCGGATATGAGTGCTAATGTCTTGGAATGGGAGCCGGAATTGGCTTTGTTTGTGCCGGATGATAGTCCGTTGCTGTTTTATCGGAAAATAGCAGAATTGGGTAGGGATATGCTAGTGTCTGGTGGAAGGCTTTATTTTGAAATTAATCAGGAATACGGTCGGGAAACGGTGGATATGTTGGCTGGTTTGGAATACAAAAATATAAAATTGAGAAAAGATCTCTTTCAAAATGATAGAATGATAAAAGCGGAGAAATAAGATGAAGGGAGAATTAAGTGAGAATGATTTGAGGTATAAGGCAGAAGCTTATTGCTCTTTAATGGAGCGTTGTGTAGCAGATGTAGAGGCTAAATTATCACAATGGGGAGCCACTCCGGAAATGATGGAGAAAATCGTTCGGCATTTGCAGGATGAGAGATACATTGACCAGAAGCGTTTTTGCTCGGCTTTTGTTCGCGATAAATATCGCTTTAACCAATGGGGCAGAGTGAAAATCTGCCAGGCTTTGCGCATGAAGAAAATCCCTGCGGATGTTATAGCCAAAGGATTGGAGGAGGTAGATGAGCGGGAATATATGGAGATACTATCTGGTTTGATCGAGCAGAAAAGAAGAAGTGTGAAAGCATGTACGGAATACGAACGGAATGGGAAATTGATTCGTTTTGCAGTTGGTAGAGGATTTGAAATGGAGGCTGTTTGCCGTTGTGTGAAACAAACCGGAGAAGATGATGTCTATCTGGACTGATCTTTGGAATTTATTTTTCCCTCATAGTTGTCTGCTTTGTGGGCGGCAGCTTATATCAGGGGAGAGAGTGCTTTGCTTGAAATGCTTGTCGGGGCTTCCGCGTACTCAATTTCATTTACGGAAAGATAATATTGTAGAATGTAATTTCTGGGGAAAAATACCGGTGGAGCATGCCACCTCTTTTCTTTATTATGCAAAGGGAGGAAATGTCCGACAGTTGTTGTACGAACTGAAATATCATGGTAATCAAGAAGTGGGTGAAGTGATGGGGCGGATGATGGCATCTGAACTTATGTGTTCTCATTTTTTTGATGGGATAGATTTGATTGTTCCTGTTCCGTTGCATCAACGTAAAAAACGTTTAAGGGGGTATAACCAAAGCGAATGCCTGGCAAGAGGAGTTTCGGTGGTGACAGGTATTCCTATGGATACTAAAGTTGTGATAAGAAGCAGGTATACTGACACACAGACGCATAAAGGACAATATGCAAGATGGGAAAACGTGCGAAATTTGTTTGCCTGTATTTTCCCTGATAGCTTGGAAGGAAAGCATCTTTTGTTGGTGGATGATGTGCTGACAACAGGGGCTACGGTTGTTTCTTGCGCTGATGCCTTTCGTGGCATACCCGGATTACGTATCAGTGTGCTTACTTTGGCATTGGCAGGGGAATCCTGATAACAACAACTATTTTTTAGAAAAATACCTTGTCCGATTTTTCATTATCTCGATGTATTTCTATATTTTTGCACAATATTTATCAGATATAGTTGAGTTATGAAGACTTTAGAAAAATTATTCGCAGAGAAATTACTGAAGATTAAGGCTATCAAGTTGCAGCCGGCTAATCCTTTTACTTGGGCGTCCGGTTGGAAGTCGCCTTTTTATTGTGATAACCGCAAAACTCTTTCGTATCCTTCTCTTCGTAATTTTGTGAAACTTGAGATTAGCCGTATTGTCCTGGAGAAGTTCGGTCAGGTAGATGCTATTGCCGGTGTGGCGACAGGGGCTATCCCTCAAGGAGCTTTGGTGGCTGAAGAGTTGAATCTGCCGTTTGTGTATGTTCGTTCTACTCCAAAAGACCATGGCTTGGAAAACCTGATTGAAGGTGAACTTCGTCCTGGTATGAAAGTCGTAGTTATTGAGGACTTGATTTCAACTGGCGGCAGCAGTTTGAAAGCTGTTGAAGCTATCCGTCGTGACGGATGTGAAGTGATTGGTATGGTCGCTGCATTTACTTATGGTTTCCCAGTGGCAATTGAAGCGTTTAAGGAAGCAAAAGTGAACTTGGTTACTCTGACTAATTATGAAGCTGTATTGGATTCAGCCTTGAAGACCGGATATATTAATGAAGAGGATGTTCCGGTTTTGGATAATTGGAGAAAGGATCCGGCTCATTGGGAGGCAGGCAAATAAGTTATAGTTTTAAAACAAATATAATATGAAGAGAACCGTTCGGGAATTTTTATGGATTTCCGGATTGTTCTTTTCGTGTTTTTAGAGAGCAGGTATTATGGCACAATTTGAGAGTGGTGTGAAATATGTTCCTTATAGTCAGGAACAGGTGTTTAATAAGTTGTCGGATTTAAGTAACTTGGAATCTGTACGTGATAAATTGGCCGACAAGGTACAAGGTATGGAGTTCGACAGTGACTCTTTAAGTTTTACGGTACAAGGCATAAGCATTACTTTGCGTATTATAGAACGTGAACCTTATAAATGTGTTAAATTCGAAAGTGAAAAATCTCCGGTCCCTATGAATTTGTGGATTCAGATTTTGCCTGTAGAGGCTGGGCAGGCAAAACTGAAAGTAACTATTCGTGCAGAAGTGAATATGTTTATGAAGGCGATGGTTGCTAAACCTTTACAGGATGGTGTGGATAAACTGGCTGAGATGTTATCGATGATTCCTTATTAAAAATAAAGACAAATATGGCACAGAAACTTTGGGAAAAAAATGTCCGGGTAAATGAGGAGATAGATCGTTTTACTGTAGGACGTGACCGTGAAATGGATCTTTATCTGGCTAAACACGATGTATTGGGCTCAATGGCACATATCACCATGTTGGAAAGTATCGGTTTGCTTACAGCCGGAGAATTGGAAATGCTATTAGCGGAATTAAAGAATATCTATGCTTCTGCCGAAAAGGGAGAGTTTGTAATAGAGGATGGTATAGAGGATGTACACTCGCAAGTAGAATTGATGTTGACGCGTAAGTTGGGAGATGTCGGAAAGAAAATTCATAGTGGACGTTCACGCAATGACCAGGTGTTGGTGGATTTGAAGCTGTTTACTCGTGCGGAATTAAAAGAAGTGGCCGAAGAGGTGGAGCAACTTTTTCATGTGCTGATTTCTCAAAGCAATACATATAAGGATGTGTTAATGCCGGGTTACACTCATTTGCAGATAGCGATGCCTTCTTCATTTGGCTTGTGGTTTGGCGCGTATGCTGAGAGTCTGGTGGACGATATGATGTTTCTGCAGGCTGCATTCAAAATGTGCAACCGCAATCCGTTGGGCTCTGCTGCCGGGTATGGTTCTTCTTTTCCGCTCGATCGTGAGATGACCACCCGCTTGTTGGGATTTGATTCGATGGATTATAATGTGGTGTATGCGCAGATGGGGCGTGGTAAGATGGAACGTAATGTGGCTTTTGCTTTGGCTTCTATTGCCGGGACAGTTTCTAAAATGGCTTTTGACGCTTGTATGTTCAGTAGCCAAAACTTTGGCTTTGTAAAACTTCCGGATGAATGTACTACTGGCTCCAGTATAATGCCTCATAAAAAGAACCCTGATGTCTTTGAATTGACACGGGCAAAATGCAACAAGCTGCAGGCTCTTCCTCAGCAGATTATGATGATAATGAATAATTTGCCTTCGGGGTATTTTCGTGATTTGCAGATTATAAAAGAAGTTTTCTTGCCTGCGTTCCGGGAGTTGAAGGAATGTCTGCAAATGGCTGCCTATATTATGGACAAAATTAAAATCAACGAACATATTCTGGATGATGACCGTTACCTTTATATCTTTAGTGTGGAAGAGGTCAACCGTTTGGCGTCTGAAGGTATGCCGTTCCGTGATGCTTATAAAAAGGTTGGCCTGGACATAGAAGCCGGCAAGTTCACCCATGACAAGAAGGTGCATCATACTCATGAGGGTAGTATCGGTAATTTGTGTAATGACAGGATCGAAAGCTTGATGCGGCAAGTAGTGGACGGATTTAATTTCTCAGTCATGGAACAGGCTGAACGAAGCCTTTTAGGTAGATAGAAATAATTGTAAAACGTAATAGCATGAAATATCAACCTTCGGCAGACCGTTATAGCAAAATGCAGTACAAATACTGCGGAAATAGCGGCTTGCTTTTACCTCGTATCTCTTTAGGTTTGTGGCATAACTTTGGTAGTGTGGACGATTTTGGTGTAGCAACCGATATGATTAAATATGCTTTTGATAGCGGGGTTACACATTTTGACTTAGCTAATAATTATGGTCCTGTTCCGGGAAGTGCTGAGATTAATTTCGGTAAAATTCTGAAGGAGCATTTCCAAGGTTACCGTGATGAATTGATTATTTCCTCAAAAGCAGGACACGAAATGTGGAATGGACCTTATGGGGGAAACAGTTCGCGTAAGAATTTAATGGCCAGTATCGACCAAAGCCTGTGCCGTACCGGTTTGGATTACTTTGATATATTTTATAGTCACCGTTATGATGGCGTGACCCCGGTTGAGGAAACGATGCAAGCGTTGATTGATATAGTGAAGCAAGGAAAAGCATTGTATGTGGGTATTTCAAAGTATCCGCCTATGCAGGCAAAGGTGGCTTATGAAATATTGAGAAGTGCCGGTGTGCCGTGTTTGATCAGCCAATATCGTTATAGTATGTTTGATCGTGCTGTGGAGGAGGAGGTATTGCCGTTGGCCGCTGAACAAGGCTCCGGCTTTATTGCATTTTCGCCTTTGGCACAAGGATTGCTGACCAATAAATATTTGCATGGTATTCCGGAACACTCTCGTGCGGCTCGTGCTACTGGGTTTTTGAAAGTAGACCAAGTGACAGAAGATAAAGTGGAAAAAGCACTTCGGCTGAATGAGGTGGCTGTACGCCGTGGGCAGACTTTGGCTGAGATGGCATTGGCATGGGTCTTGAAAGACGAACGGATGACCTCTGTTATTGTGGGGGCAAGTTCTGTAAAACAGCTGGCAGATAATCTTCATGCGTTGGATAATTTGGCCTTTACTGATGCAGAATTGACCGAAATAGAGGGAATTTTACGATTGTGAATAAAAAAATGGGTGTAAAGTTTGGTTGGTATTATAAAATGGCTTATCTTTGCACCCGTTAAAACAAAACGCGGAAATAGCTCAGTTGGTAGAGCATAACCTTGCCAAGGTTAGGGTCGCGAGTTCGAGTCTCGTTTTCCGCTCTCTCTCGTCGAGGATGCTCGAATGGTGGAATCGGTAGACACGAGGGACTTAAAATCCCTTGGCCATTGCGGCTGTGCGGGTTCAAGTCCCGCTTCGAGTACAAGATGTAATTGCAATCATTGGAAAACTGATGATTGCGATTTTTGTTTTGTATAATTCACCATAAGATAACAGAAGCAGAAGCACGGGTCAGCGGATTTTCGGGTCAGCGGATTTTCCGGGTTGGCAAGCTTTCTTTTAAGCGTATAGCCTAGCCAGTCTGAACATGAAGAACTTCAGATCAGCCACCCCTCTTAACTGGCTTCGAAAAGCTTTGATTTTAGCATTGA